>ERZ857503.9-NODE-9-length-309017-cov-184.607236_pt1 | contig 309017 bp, 199 predicted proteins | sample MGYA00519766_ERZ857503 | MGnify/ENA primary metagenome ERZ857503 (study PRJEB31778, sample SAMEA3449345) | human gut metagenome | biome: human gut; feature: human-associated habitat; material: faeces | place: United Kingdom | collected 2010/2012 ...
TTTGGAAACTCTTATTCTCTCTCAACTGGAAGCCAGTCAGGAGAGACAAACAGCCGTGCTTAAAAAGCTAAGTGAACAGTTCTGTAATCATGCTGATGTGATAAACAATCAGTCCAAACAGATAAATGCACTTTATCAAATACACCAACGAGACTATAAAAAACTACTCCACCTGATGCAACTCTATTCGGAACTTTCTGCTTGTGGTGTGATGGATAGCAAAAGAAAAGAGAATCTGAAAGCAGAAATTAGCAATCTGATAAACACATAGAGCCATGCACATAGATTTTGCTCCACCATCAAACGGAATATATAATAATGCTGGCAGTAGTCGACAGTTGGCTAATTATTTAGAGCATGAAGATTTAGAACGCATGGAAAAGGGTATCTACACCGAAGGCTTTTTCAATCTGACAGATGATAATATCTATAAATCAAAGGTTATAAAAGATATAGATAGTAATATCGGGCAACTCCTAAATACGGATGCTAAGTTTTACGCTATCCATATCAGCCCATCGGAAAGTGAACTTCGGGCAATGGGGAACACCGAGCAAGAGAAAGCCGAAGCGATGAAGCGGTATATCAGGGAAGTATTCATTCCTGAATATGCCAATAATTTCAACAAAGGGCTATCCGAAGCAGATATAAAGTTTTACGGCAAGATTCATTTCGACCGTAGTCGTTCCGACAACAAGCTGAATATCCACTGTCATTTGATTGTGAGCCGGAAAGACCAAGCTAACAAAAAGAAGCTATCACCGCTCACCAATCATAAGAATACCAAAAAAGGAAAAGTAACAGGAGGTTTTGACCGTGTAAACCTATTCCAACAGGCGGAACAGGGCTTTGATAAACTGTTTGATTATAAACGTCAACTAGTAGAATCATTTGACTATTGCAACACTATGAAGAACGGCACTATATTTGAAAGGCTCAATTTGCAAGGACAAGAACTTCAATCCAATGATAGAAAAACAGAAATCAATCAGGATAGCAATCAAGAAAACTTATTTTCTATCAATACTGAGAGTAAGGAAGCTAAAAGTCAGGTTTTCAATACAGATATCAGTATTGCCATCAAACAAGAAAACAAGACTTCCGCCAATCTATCTTTCAATCAGGAAAAAGCTCAAACAATTGATTTGCTTATTTCTTTTGCTTCATCAGGAGCGGGCTCTCTACCCAATCACGAAGAGGAAATGTTAAAATCACAAAAGAAAAGGAAAAACACAAAGCGTTCTAAATTATAATCACTTATATATCAAAACATAAACAAATATGCAAACTTTAGACTTTGGTGAAAACTACTTTGCTATCCAACTTGTTAAAATGCTTAAGATATTGCTGCCTATTCATCAAAGAGCCAATATTTTTTCTACTTTTGCAGAAGAAAATAAAGTAGCATGGGAAAGTCGTTAAATAAATTTCTGTCTCAATTAAGTATTGGAGAAGTCGTTTCCTTTAAGAATAAAGAAGGAAAGTACTCTTCTACTATACATGTTGATATACAGAACAAGTTAGACTTAATCAACCCTGATGCAATATACATTTATAATAATCAACCATTAATATTGTTTTTTGATCTATCTGGTAATACAGATATAAAAAGAGAAAAGGATATTCATAAGAAAGTCTGGTCATTTGACTACTCTCCCATAGCCTTTGTTATTAAAAACCAAGAAATAAAAGTATATAATGCACTTAACTATATAAAAAATGAGGGACATTTAGAGGAACTGAATCTAACAAATGAAGAAATAATTGAAAAATTCTCATTTTGGAATATTCAGAGTGCTGAAATTTGGGTATGGTTTCAAAAGGAGTATATTGACAGTTACAAAGGGAAAGAAACAAAAAAACGTGTTAATGAGCGTCTTTTTCAGAATATAAAAGATGTAAGAAATAAATTAATTGATAAAGAGAATGATCCTGAAGGTAGCATTCCCAATTCACTAATTCTTAAGCTGATTTTCATTAGATATCTCATTGATAGAAATATAAATATTGACTCAGAGTTTATAAAAGGAGATGACATACATTCAAGAAGATATAGTTTTAGTAATTTAATTCAAGAGCAAAACAAGTTGTGCGATTTGTTCATCAAATTAAATGACAGGTTTAATGGCGTTTTATTCAAAGACGTGGATATTAAATTAACCCACGAACAAGCGTTAGCATTATCAGATATATTTAGAGGAGAGGTACCAGAAAAGGGTTCTCTATTTTATGGAAGTGATTTCTACTTTGAAATATTTGATTTTTCCATAATTCCGGTGGAAGTTATTTCTGGGATTTATGAATCGTTAATTGATCCTGAAACAAGAGATCTACAATCAGCAGTATATACTCCTTCATTTTTAGTGGAATATATGCTCAATGACACTATTGACATATATCTTTCTCTAAACAACATCTCTGAATGTAAAATTTTTGAGGTAGCTGTTGGCTCTGGAATTTTTTTAGTTCAATCTTTAAGAAAAATGATTGAAAAGGAAATTGAACTATATGGCAATTATGATAAAAAGAAATTCAGTGAACGAATTAGGGATATAGCTAAGAATAATTTATTTGGTATCGATATCAACAAAGAAGCTCTAAAAGTTACATGTTTTTCTATATATATCGCTTTGTTGGATTATCAAGAGCCAAAAGATATCAACATATATAAATTTCCGAACTTATTAAATGAGAATTTATTTAATGCAAATTTTTTCGATACCGATCATGTGTTTAATCAAATTATTAAAGACGTAAAGCCTCATTATATATTAGGAAATCCTCCTTGGAAAAGTAATAAAGATATTTTTCATGTCGAATGGCTAAAATCAAATAAAAAAACCGTAGGCCGATTTGAGATCGCTCAGTCTTTTTTATTGCGAACAAAGGATTTTATGAATTTCGATACAAAGGTGGCACTAATTGTTACTAGTACTATTTTTTATAATGTTTCCAAAACGACTAGAAAGTTCAAGAAGGAATTTCTTACGACATACAATGTCGACAAATTCTTTGACCTATCTCCCGTACGGCGTCTAATTTTTGAAGAAAAAGACAGCCCTGCTAGCATTATATACTATCAATTATCACAAAACCATGATTATTTAAAAAATATCACAATTCACCAATCTATTAAGATTAATTACTTTTTAAAATATTTCAAGATGCTAGTTATTGAGAAATATGATCAAAAAAGTATCTATCAACGATATTTTCTTGAATATGATTGGATGTTCAAAGTTGCTCTATATGGTAATGTTTTGGATTTCAATTTGTTAAAAAGGTTACAAAGCCATAAGAATAGATTGATTGACTATATAGACAATGAAATCATTTTTGGAGGAGCAGGTATACATAAAGGTACAAAAAGTGAATATAAGCCTTTTATCTCTATTCTAAATAAGCCAATTATTGAAAATTCAGATGTTAGAAGGTTTTTCTCTTATTCTAGAAATTCTTCTAACAAAATAAAAAGTGACGATGTTTATATAAAAAGCGGAAGAGTCAAAGGTCTATACGAAGGAAAACAAATTCTAATAAAAGAGCAAGCCAAGGATGAATCAGAAATAGTGATCTCAATGGTAGACAATGAATATGTATTCAGGTCTGGCGTTTTTGCCATTACTAGTTCATCTTCTCAAGATACAATCAAAAAGCTATATACATATCTAATTACAGATTTATATCAATACTACATTTACATGACATCTGGTTCATGGGGAACTTCTACAAGACCTCAAATTAGATGGAAAGAAGAGTATTTATCATTTCCTATAGTCGAACCAAATGACAAAGAAGCAATACAACTATCTGGTTATATAGAAGAGTTCATCAAACAATTTAAAGTAAACGAAGGCACTGACTTTATGCAATTTGAGTCCAATGTCAATTATGAACTTCTAAGCGATATAAATAATAGCATAAATAGTATATATCAAGTAAATGATTATGAAAATGATCTTATTGATTATGTTTTAAAAGTATCAAGATACCAATTTCAAGAAAGTAAACAATACTTAGTCACCAACTTCACATTTAACAACGCATCTGATTATAGATATCGTGATACAGTTCTTGAAAAATATGCAGAGGTATATATTCAAGAATTTCAAAAAATATATTTGGATGAAAATATTCAAGTAGAAATTTATCCGTTGCAACATTTTATCGCAATGAATTTTGTTTTTTCCTCTGAAGAAAAGGTTGACAAAATTGTCTATCCTAAAGATAAGCTAAACGAAATGGAAGTACTAAAAAGAATAGGTAATTTAAGTATATCACAAATCACAAATAATACGGATAAGACAAAGAATTTATTTATGCAAAAAGATATAAAAGGGTTCGAACAAAACTCGTTTTACATAATTAAGCCAAACGAATATAAATGTTGGCATCGAGCTATGGCATGGTATGATATTGCTGAATTTAAGGCTGAGATTGAAAACGCAGAATTGAACTACTTAAATAAGTAATTAAATGAGTGAGGCTTCAATATTTGCATCTAACCGCAAACATTCTATTACAGACAATAGAATAAGAAATATATTTTGGTATATTGGAGAATGCTACATTTTACTTTGCAATGATAAAAGACAGTACTCCAAGACCTTTGTAAAAGAACATACAACAATTCATTTTGAGGATTTTTTGCGGTTTAGATTTGTTGAAGACTATCTAATCAAGAATAAGAGTCTTCTAAAAGAAAGATCATCTGATTTAGATGAGATTAATTTCACGTCAGAAACTCAAAAAGAATATATAGATCAAGCTGATTACAAACAAAAACCTGACAAAATTGATATTTTTATCAACAAATTAGGATTAGCTAAAACGTGGGGAGAGTGTGAAGATAAAATTTATTTTGCGATTGAATGTAAAAGAATAAATAGTCTAATAGATATAAACCATTATATTGGAGATTTGATAAAATTCACAAATAGGCGTTATATTGAGCTCAGACTACCTTTTGAAGGGCAATTGGGGTTTATAGAGTCTAACTCTTTATCTAATCAGCAAATAGTTGAAGACATAAATAGTAAACTCGAACGTTCTAGTTGTATTGTTACAAAACAATTATTAAATTCATGTCTAATCAATCAAAATATCTCAAGTACTTATAAATCTATACATAAACGAAATACAGATAATAAAGAATTATTTTCCATATATCATATTTTTTTAGATTACTCTAATATAGTAATCAACTAAAAAGACTTATTTGATTTTAGACAATTACAAAATAATAACTATCTTTGCCCGCAGTATTCTCCATGAGCAAACTACCGCAAAAGCACGTAGCAAATTAGTGGGATAATTCATGGGATATGCTTGAAGCAAAAAATATAAAGTTTTAAATATCAGCATGGTAACTCCGACAGGAGAATCCCAGGCGAAGTACAAGAAATTAAGTAGTTATCTGATGTAGATGGCTACTTTTTTTGTTTATAGATATTAGGTGAAGACATTTATGCTCGTTTCATGACAAATAGCCATATTTCCTGTTCTTACTTTTGATGTTTATCTCCTTTTTCACCCAAAACAAATGATGGTAAGTGAGGTTTGAGAAGAAATAATCATTAATTAAAAGAACAGTGTGATGAAAATGAAGACATTAAAAGAAGGTATTGTGGCTCATGCAGATGGTTTGGGGAAGTTGTTTAAGTTCTCGGCGGAACATACTTGCAGGAGTATGCTGCATAGCTTGGAAGGGTTTGCTAACATGGAGTTAGTTACTTTTAGGGAACTGACGGCAGGATTCTTTTTGGGATTCGAACACAATTTGTGGGCTTCGGGATGTTCACGAAATACTTCGGCATGCTATTTCCGAGCGTTGCGGGCTATTTGCAAAGAGGCTGAGAGGCAGGGAATGCTGAAAGACGCTAAACAGCTCTTTAGTGAGGTGTTTATGGGATACGAGGAGACGAGGAAAAGGGCGCTGAGTATTGAACAACTTCGTATGGTGGCGGATGCTGATTTGGAGGATACACCAAGTTTGGGGGTGGCACGGGATCTGTTTATTCTTTCTTATTATCTACGAGGGATTCCTTTTATTGATTTGGCTTATTTACGGAAGACGGATATTCAGGATAATGTGCTTTGCTATCGCCGTAGCAAGACGGGGAGGATGTTGACGATTACGCTTGAACCGTGGATGTGGGAAATTATCGAGAGGTATTTATGTGATGATTCGGGTTCACCCTATTTATTAAGGATTATACGCCAATCGGGAAGTATACCTGAGGAGAGGAAACAGTATGAGAGTGCCTTGCGACTTTACAATAAACATTTGTATCGATTATCTGAACGATTAGGATTGGGAGTGAGACTGACTTCATACGTAGCACGGCATACGTGGGCGACTCTGGCGTATAATGAGGATATACCCGTATCTAAGATTAGTGCAGGGTTGAGCCATGCTTCGGAAGAGATAACACATACTTATTTGAGGTCGTTCTCTGATGAACAACTGGCGGTGGTGAATTTGCAAATGGCAGCATTGGTTAATCCGATGGCAGCAAAGGAATGGAAAGGGAAAGAAAGGGGAAAAGAAAATAGGAATGATAAAGAGAGGAAAAGCATTCAGAATGAGCTTCATACTTCTGTTCCGATTCCCGGTAGGAAACGGAACGATTCCGGCGGTAAAGGAACAATTTCCAATTGAAATAAACAAGGAAAGCAGGAAATACTTATCGAAGTTTCCCAGTTTTCTGTAAAAAATCAGTTAAATTACAACACCAGACACGACAAAAACATCTCTCTTATCCTGAAAGTTAGATTTTGTCTCAAAAAGTCATGTCAATAAATATTGTATTCCTGTAATAATATGGTATATCAGTGGAAAAGCTCTTTGTATTGATTAAAAAGCTTTCACTTTTTTTGTTTGAATACATAATTCCCCTACCCATATCTCAATATAGGGGAATCTCATTACTAAATCTAAGAATAGAGGGAAGGAAGAGCTAAGAATTGTCTGCCTTTTTAAAATGGAAGATGATTTTTATCTGTCCAATCTATGGTTATGATAGCGCCTGTTCCGTTTCCTACCGGGAATCGGAACATTCCAAACAAAACAGACAATAATCTACATAAAAAGCAAGCGCTATGTTAACACTCAGAACAAAACTCGCCCTGGCGGTACTGCACGACATACAGTATAAGGATTATCAATTGAGTACTTCCCTTAATCCTTCGCCTTCCGAAATTACGTACCTGCTGCAACGACTCTCAAAAGAGCACCTGATAACACTGATAGAAAATCAGCCGGATAATCACCCCGAATCCTACCACCTTGCCTGTGCATATCATCAAATCAACCTCCTTTCCATTCTTGAAGCATTGGGAGAAGGCGTTTACTTCAACCGCCCCAGTGACGAAAAATTCTATTCCTGTTATGGGACGACAGCCCGCAAACTGGGCATTGTCAATCAGATGACACGCCTTTATCTGATGGAAATTTCCATAGCCGAACTTCCCGTGAGCGAATGTTTTATCGAGAACTCCATACCCCATATTTAAACTATGCAATAAATCCGAATTGCCATGAAACGACTTTATTTGCTGTTCCTGCTGCTCAGTCTGATGAGTACCGCTGCCTTTGCCCAACGCGTGGCATTGCGCACCGACCTGCTATTGTGGGGAACTACCACCCCCAATGCAGGAGTGGAAACCAGCATCAGCCGTCATTTCACAATGGCACTGAACGGAGCTTATAACGCCTGGAAGTTCGGCAATGATATGAAACTGAATCTCTACCTGATACAACCGGAATTACGCTACTGGCCTTGCCGCAAGTTCGAAGGACACTTCCTGGGAGTGCACGGACATTACGCTTACTACAACGTAGGCCAGATTCCTTTCTTTTCGGGTATGGAAGACATTATTTACCGGGGTGACCTGTATGGCGGAGGTATCACTTACGGTTACCACTGGGTGCTGGGCGACCGCTTCTCGATAGAAACCGTAATTGGCGGTGGATATGCCCGCATAGAATATGATAAATACCGGTGCGCGGACTGCGGCGAGCGCATGGGACATTATAAAAGGAATTATTTCGGGCCTACACGGGCCGGTGTGTCACTCATTTATTTCATCCGATGAAAGTTATGGTAATCCTCTGTTGCATACTATGGTTCTGCACCTCCTGCACGTTCGATTTTGACGAACCGGGAGTGTGTCCCTACAATGTACGGCTGAATTACCGCTATGCCGGCAGGCCCGACGCCGGACAACTCTCCATGTATGTGGACAACATCCACCAGTTCCTTTTCGATGCGGACGGAGTGTTGAAGGACATCCGGCTACTGAAAGGTGACAGCCTGGAGTATTGGCAGGGAGAGTTAACTCCCGGACGATATACCCTCGTGGCATGGGGAAACTGGGGATATGAAAGCGATGTAGTACCCGCACCCCAACCCGGCGTGACACAAATCCGTGAACTGGCAATGACTTCGGCCACGGGAACAGCTACAGGAACATCCACAAGCGAATATCGACCGAATACCGAAAGGCTATACTATGGATATAGCACGTTTGAAATTCCCGCTACGGGAAATTCAGTGAACCGGACCGTCTACCTGACCCACTGTCACGCCGTCCTCCGGATTACCGTACATTGGGAAGACGGATACTATCCGGCGGAAGGAACAGGAGGCTATACATTCCGCCTGCGAGGCGTGCCTTGCGAATACGGCTTTCCGGCAGGTTACGACATACCGTTGGCCAGTGGTGACGGAGCTTTCACATTTCCCTCCATAGGCAGCCCGGTAATATGGCATCAGGCCAAGGCGGCGATGAACTATAACGATGAACTGACGGGAGAATTAGTAACGTATCGCCTGACATCAGGATCACATCCGTTGCTGAGTATCTACCGGGGTAATGAGCGGATTATGAAGGAGATTGACTTGCAACTGTTCTTTCGCAAACTGCCTGTCAGTCTGGATGAAAATACGGAACAGGAATTTGACCTGCTGGTAACCATCGGACAGAAAATTGTAGTGACACAACTCAATTCGTCGGACTGGGCGGAAGGCGGAGGACTGGGATGAAAAACAATTAAAAATTAACAATTAAAAATTAAAGAGGCTGGATGAAAAGGATGAAGAAAATAATAGGATGTCTGGTTGGGGTACTGCTGACTGCGGAAGCATGGGCGGGCGGAACTTTAACACTCGGTTCGCACGTCTTTACGCAGGGAGACAGTCTTCACATAGAACTGCTGCTCAATCTGAGTGATGCAAAAGCGGGGAATGCGGAGGCTTATCTGTTCACTCCCGTGCTTCGTGGCGCAGGGCGTCTGCAAGAGCTGCCCGCTGTGGTAGTGAGCGGACGTCGCCGTGCCCGTGCCGACCACAGGCGGCAGGCACTTCAACCGTCTCCCGGCTATTTGCCTCCTTACCGTACGCTTTATGACAGAAACCGGAAAGACAGCATTATTTATAAGGTGTCCGTTGCCTATAGCCCATGGATGGAACACGCTTCATTGGTGCTGATGCGCGAACGCGGGGATTGCTGCCGGATGAAGATGCTCGGAGTAGAGCCGGTGATAACCGATCTTGCCCTGACAAGCCCTTTCCATGTTCCGCAGGGACAGATATCAGTTTCACAGGGACAAATGGCCGTTTCACAAGGACAGGCTGTAAATCTGCCGGAGCAGACGGCAATCCCGCAGGCAGTTACAGAAAGACATGAAAATGCCGCCAACCGGCAAGAAACCCAAAGCAGGCCGGACTGTATGCCCTGTGCCGAGTGTACAGCCATGGTGACTTACCTCACCCCCGATATGGAAACTCAGAAACACCGTTCGGAAAGTGCCACCTTATATATAGACTACCCTACCGGAGTTTATGACGTCCGCCGTGAATTCCACAACAACCGCCCCGAACTGGAGAAACTGGACAGCTTGATGCGCCCACTCATCGAGGGGAATCTGGCAAATATTTCGAGCATCTCCATCTGCGGTTACGCTTCGCCCGACGGGATATATAAGGATAATGAAATACTGGCTTCCAACCGCGCACACTGTTTCAAGGAGTATATGCGTGCCACGTATGCACCGGGGTACGATCTTTATAAAGTTTCTTCCGTACCCGAAGACTGGGACGGATTGGTGGAACTTCTGCAACGTCGCCCCATGAATCACGGTGACGAAGTATTGTCTCTCATTGCCCGAACCGGCATTTTTGAAGGACGCGAAAAACAATTGATGGATATGCACGGAGGAACCGTATATCGGGAACTACTGAAAAGCTATTTTCCGCAGTTGAGACGTATCCGTATCACGGTGGGCTATGAGGCCCGCGCTTTCAATATCGAAGAGGCGGCAAGTCTGATATATACCCATCCCCGCCTGCTATCATTGCAGGAGATGTACCGGGTAGCCGCATTTTATCGCCCCGGCACGGAGCAATACCGTGAAATTTATGAGATAGCCGCCTACCACTTTCCGGATGACGTGCTGGCCAATATTAATGCGGCTTCGGCGGTAATCATGGCAGTTGATCCGGTTAGCGCACGGCAATATCTGAACAAGGTGGCCGATGACCCGCGTGCATGGAATGATTTCGGTGTGCTGGCCTATCTGGAAGGTGACCGGAAGAAAGCGGAAGAATGGTTTCGCAAGGCACTGGGAGTAGAACCGGAAAAGGCGAGGAAGAACCTGAAGAAAATGAAGAATGAAAAATAAAGAACGAAAAAACAGAAAACATAATAGAGAATAAAAAGAACGAGGAATGGAAATAAGTAATAACCGCATAAAAGTAACAAGCATGAAAACATTCGCTAAATTCTTTCTGCACTTTTCATTGGTGATACTGTCCTGCCTGACGGCAGGTTGCACCTCCGAAGTGGAAACAATAGGCGCCACTCCCGAAATACCGGAGAACCCGCAGGCCAATGACCCCAACCGCCGTTCGGTGGTAATCTCTCTACAAAACAAGCTGATCCTTGTGAACGGTACACCCGAAAGCCGGGCTATCACTCGCGACGGTATAGCGGAGGAGGACGAAAACCGCATTGAAAGTTTCGATATTTATGCTTTCGGCAGTGACAAGGAGGAAGGGCCTTACACCTTTCAGGAACGTTTCGCCTACCGTTCGGATGCCGGAACCCTGCCCGCGGGTGCTTCCCCTCTCGAACTGAAAGCGGACGAGGCCGCCGGGAAAATAAATGTAGTGTTCTACCCCCGCAAGGGTTTATTCACCAAGTTTTATTGCGTAGCCAATCAAACCGAAATGAATGATGCCGCAGGAAATATATACACGAATTATACCCCGTTACAACAAAGTTCGCAACCACAGTCCAGCGTACCCGGAGACATGGTAACAAGCCCCGGAACGCCTACTGAAAGCGATTTCGTTAAACTGAATACCCCGCTATTAAATCCGACCGGTTTTAATGCCGATGTTCTGCTTGCCCCGTTGCCCATGTCCGGTGCCAACAGTCAGCCCACCGACTTGCGCGAATACAGAATGGGAACTTACGTGCGACTGAATGTTTCACTCACTCGCGCCGTGGCACGCTTCGATATAGTAAACGACGCTACGAAGTCTCATTTTACTATCACGGATATCAGCATGGGAAACGGAAGACAAGGTGTAACACTGTTCCCCATTCGTCCGACAGGAGATGTTCCTGCCACGAACGGTCAACTGATTACATACCCTTACCGCCTTTTCGACGGACTGAACGCCAATGCAGGAACTACCACCAAAGCTTTCTATTGCTACCCATGTAAAGCCATAGATGCAGGATTTTTGATTTTGAAAGGACTGTATGCCATGAACCTGACGGATGAAAAGAAAGAGGTATCTTATCGCATCCCTTTCGAACGTGTGACCGATGGTGACGGAAGCCTAATCGAGATAAACCACAATCACCGCTACACGGTGCAGATAACCGAAGCCGACCCTTTTGAACTAACGGCTAATATCCGTCTGGTGGATTGGGAGACAGGAGACTATATAGATGATTACGAACCCGACAACGGATTGGAGACAATTGCGGTAGCTGATTTGCTGCCTGTGGGTGAAACCACTTACGACATCAGCACCAATATTGTGACACTGGCGCTCAAAACCGGAAGTAGCTTTACGGTTTCCACAGGTTCCAATGCCGGGGTAAATGCACAACTGACTTATAACGGTAACAGCCCTACTGACGGCTGGTTGAAATTGGAAGAAGTCCCCGTCACCACAACACGAACAGGAGCCACGCAACAAGTGAAGTACAAAATTTCTTTCAATGAAAATTACACAGGTAGCAGTTATCCTCGCGGCATTCTGCACCTGACAGATAAAGCAGGGGGCAGTGAAGAAGTGATATTAATAGATACGACCTTTGGTACTCCTGTCGTAGAACCCACAGGCGGAACAATGAATCCCGACGGAGTAAATAAATGGGATGCAACGGACAATATACTCTATCTGGTACAAGTTATCGGCACCAATACATCTACAGGCACGATAAATATCACTTCTATTGGCGGCAGCAAAGTGGAACTTCCAGCCCATTCGGGCATTACCGTTAATCCTACTTCAAGTGTAAATACTACACAAGAATATACTTTCCAATGGGCAAGCACGGATGCTACCGACTTGACAGAAAAAGAAATTACCGTAGCTATAAAAAATCATTCGGACGAGACTAAAGTTGAGAATATCAAAGTGAAATTACTACCTAACCGAATCAATAATCTGGCACTTTCAAACGAAGGTAGCGGTATCTCGCTCTCATCTGTTACAGCCACCACAGCCACGCTAACTATGCCTATCATCAAGGACAAGCAATTCACCCTAACGATGGATAATTATAGTAAACCTACCATAAGCAGATCCCCGTCATGGCTGGAGAACATTACACCAGTGTCTACACGTAGCACACCGGAAAATAAAACAGTAAGTTTCACTTTCAAACTAAAGGAAGACGCAACAAGTTTTGATGATACGCAAATCGTGTTCACTAATGCAACGGGAGGTACGAGTATGACGATGAATATTGCGAGAGAATTCCAAACGCCCACCATTGAGGTAGTCAGTACAGATCCTTCTGTTAATTCGTATATATCAAGTAACAAATCACTGAACTTGTATCAGTTGAAATCGTCTTATTATTCTACAGTAACGTTGAAAGTATACTCTTTAGGAGGAAGTGTATTACAATTATCCGGAGGAGTAGAAGCTGACTTTGCAGAATCTAATACGAAAGAGCATAATTATGTAATAAAATACAAAACAAGCAGCTTATCACTCAGTGATGTGAACAGTGGAACACTCTATGTAAAAAACTTATCAGATGAAACGAAAAGAGAAGCAATTGCGGTTATTTTTAAATCATCATTGCCTACGGTAACTTCAAATCGGGATGGACAAGGTATTACTTATAACTGCACGACCAGTGACATAGATATTTATATTAAAGAGAATATAGGAACAGCTGGTGAAACCGGATTTACATTCATTTTCACATCTCCAGTTGGCTATAATTTCACATCTATATCAGAATCAAATGCACAAAATTTTACACAAGTCAGTACAGGAAGTCAAAGTGGAAGCAACGGTAATATAAAAAATCCATTTACTCTTTTATTCAAGAATTCAGCGACATTTAGTAATTCCCCCAATCTATACTATTACAAATTCACAGCAAAAGATAATCGCTTCCCCGACTATCAAATAGACTTATATATGCAAATCCCTGTACTCAAAGGCAAAACACCTTGTAAATTAAATGGGCTTTGGGCGATACCTTATACTGGTACATGGACACAAGCAGTAAATGCAGGAAATAGTGCAGGAGACAGCTGGCGACTTGCCAGTATGTGGGACTATCGCGTACTGGTAGGATGGACTGGAAGCAGCTATAATAATGTTGATGATTATACACGACGCACATTTAACGCCGATGAAAACTATGTCAAAAAGGCTTTCATACTTGACAAACGTCATTGGAGTTCGGAAACTGTAGCGGATGATGGTTCTGGTGAATACGCCAGAGTGCTGGATGTTTATACTTCAACTGCAGGAGCGTATGGACGTCCGCTTAAAATAGAGCAACAAGCTTATGTACTTGTCCATAACTAAAGAATAACTTGACCCTATTGATATGCCTGTTCAAGCGGATTTGTAATCCGCTTGCCTCTAATATTAGGATTTAGAATCCTTCGTTCTTTGACATGTTGGAATGATTTTTAATTCAAGTTTCGCAAGTAGTCTGAAAGCCTTTCGGGCTACTTGCGAAGCCTGAATTTTAGTAAGTACAAATTATATAGATTGCTCTATTTTCATAGTATGAACTAATAATGAAGTGGTACTTATGTTACAATGCCCGCTGTACCATCTTTTTTCCCCTTTTCTTTGTTACTTCTTCAATAATCAGTTACTTTTGTTCTATTCTTTTCGGAATGACTCATAAAATACATATCCTCATGGAAGAAAATATAAAAGAAATCCCTTACGGCGTCTCCAACTTCGTCACAGTAGTGGAGCAAAACCAGTATTATGTAGACAAGACTATGTATCTACCCTTACTGGAGAAGCAGCCTCGTAGCCTGTTCTTCATCCGTCCCCGGCGCTTCGGTAAAAGCATCTTCCTGAGTATGCTGCGGGCCTACTACGACATCGCGCAGAAGCCTAAGTTCAAGGCCCGGTTCAGTAACCTGTGGGTAGGCAAGCACCCTACACCCTTGCAGGGCGCCTACCAGATTCTGTCTCTCGACTTTTCCCGCGTCAGCGGACAAGCGGACAGGCTGGCCATAAATTTCAACAACTACTGTTGCGGTGCTTTGGACGACTTCGCGTTCGTTTACGAAGCTTATTACTACCCCGGCTTTAAGCAGGAAATGAAAGAGCAGCCCGATGCCACCACCAAAATCAACTTTCTGGATAGACAAGCCCGGAATTGCGGCGCCCGTCTCTACCTCATCATCGACGAATATGATAACTTCACCAATGTAGTGCTCAACGAGCAGGGTGACGAAGCTTATCACTCGCTCACCCACGCCAGCGGCTTCTACCGTGATGTATTCAAGATGTTCAAGGGCATGTTCGAGCGCATCTTCATGACCGGCGTCAGCCCCGTCACGCTCGATGACCTCACCAGCGGATTCAACATCGGCTGGAACATCAGTACCGAACCGGAATTCAACCGAATGTTGGGATTCAGCGAAGAAGACGTGCGTCAAATGTTGCAGTACTATAAGGATGCCGGACAGCACAATGGAGACATCGAAGCGATGATTGCCGATATGAAGCCTTGGTACGACAACTATTGCTTTGCCAAAGACCGTTTGGACAGCGACCCCAAGATGTTCAACTGCGACATGGTTCTCTACTACCTGCAGCACTACATTAATGGAGGCAAAGCGCCCGAACAGATGATTGATCCCAACACCCGCACGGATTATAACAAGATGAAGAAGCTCATCCAACTGGACCGCCTGGACGGCGACCGTAAGGGCGTGCTGCGCCGTATTGCCGAGGAGGGACAAATCGTTGCTAATTTGGTGACCACCTTTCCCGCCCGTGACATCATCAAGCCGGAGATATTTCCCAGCCTGCTCTTTTACTACGGTATGCTTACCATCGTGGGTACGGACGGGCAACGACCGGTACTGGGCATCCCCAACAACAACGTGCGCAAGCAGTACTATGACTTTATGCTCGAAGAGTATCAGGAGAAGCACAGCATCAACCTCGAACGTCTTATGGACCAGTTTGATGCCATGGCCTACAAAGGCGAGTGGCGTTCCGGTCTTGAATTCATCGCCCGGGCCTATAAGGAAAATTCCGCCGTGCGTAGCGCCATCGAGGGTGAACGCAACCTGCAAGGGTTCTTCACTGCCTACCTCAGCATCTGCAACTACTATCTGGTTGCCCCTGAGATGGAATTTAACCACGGTTTCTGCGACCTCTTCCTGATGGCGGACCTTACCCATTACGCCGTTGCCCACAGCTACATCATCGAATTAAAATACCTGGCTGTGAAGGACTCTGACTCCAAGGCCGAAGCCCAGTGGCAAGATGCCGTAAACCAGATACGCCTCTACGCTGCCGCCCCACGTGTGGAGCGACTGCGACAGGGCACGCAGCTCCATTGCATCATCATGCAGTTCCGAGGGTGCGAACTGGAGAGAGCGGAGGAAGTACAGGTGTAAAACAAAGAATTAACCTAAGTATAATCAGGTAAAATGAGAGATGCATAACATCACACACTAACGCCTGACTTTTAAGCGTTACCCTATATTTATAAAATCATTCCAACATGTCAAACGGGCTTTCGTTCTTTGGCATGTTGGAATGATTTTTTGTGAAACTCCCTCCCGGCTTTTCTCTAAGAGACTCATTTCTCATGCCATAATTATTCGATTATTAACAACGGCAAGACTCCGGTTTTACCGATAGTATTCATTATAAATATTTATAAATTATGGCAAACGAAATCAAGTATCAAATCAACGGCCAACTGGCGGACAACACCGTGACCGTGGACAACAAGGAGGACATGATCCTCGTCCCCGTATCCATCGGCAGTGCGGACGAAAACCGCATCATCGCCGAACTGAAAGCGGAGGACTCCGGTCTGCGTGAAGAAACCATCCGCCACGTCTTCGACCTGCAAAAGCGGGTCATCAAACGCATGCTGATGACCGGTATGAGTGTGAACACGGGATTGTATTACGCCTCAGTCGCTTTCCGCGGCGTCATAGAAAACTCCACCTGGAATCCGGCAAAGAACTCCATCGTGGTGAACTTCAACGTAGGCGCCGACCTGCGGGAAGCCATCAAGGCAACCACAGTGGGCATCATCGGCGAGAAAGGCAGCGCCATGTACATCGGCGGCGTGCAGGATGCCTCCACCCGTGCACAGGATGCTTCAGCCACGGCAGGACGCGCCTTCACCCTCACAGGCGGCAAGCTGAAAGTAGTGGGAACCGACCCGTCAGTGGGTATCACCCTGAAAAGCAGTTCAGGAAAGGAAACCAAAGTAGCCGAAGACCTTTGGGTGACAAACGATCCCTCGAAACTGACATTCATCATCCCTGCCGATCTGGCGGACGGGACGTATGAACTCAAAATAACCACACAATTCGGTAGCAACAGCAAGACCATGCTGAAAGTGCCACGCAGCGTGATGAAAACCATCTATATAGGCACGGCACCTTCGGGCGGAGGCAGCAGTAGCGGCGGAGATGGCGGCTTGGATGAAAACCCGTTAGGATAGTCCGGCGGCAACCGTACTGCTACGACAGGCGTAGGTGGCCACCTACGGATGGCATAGACGGCCGTCTACTACCGGCGTAGCTGACCGTCTACGCCACCCGTAGCAGTATGGCCCGGGAAATGCCTCACAATAAGATTATTAACTTTCAAAAACAGTATAGACAAATGATGAAAACGAAAAACATGCTTTGGATGTCGGCTCTGCTGGCCCTGCTTGCAGGATGCAGCCAGGGGGAGCTTGGCACCGACGATACTCCGGGAAAAGGAGTAGGCAAAGAGATCCGTCTCGTATTTAGTGGCGGAGGAGAGTCGCAGGAATACACCCGCGCCATCGCTTCCGAAAGTGAGAACCAGATAGACAACCTGGACATCTATGTATTTGCAGCCACCGCCGACGGCGGAGACTACCAGTATCTGGAAACGTGGAAAGCCGCCGCACAGGACGACACCGCAGCGAAAACCTTCAAACTGAGCGGTGCCGGAACCGCCCGCAAGGCCTCCATCTTCCCGACGGAACTGAAGGGCATCCCCAACCTGAAACTGTATTGCGTAGCCAACAGCACCACGCTATATGATGCTGACGGAAATGCAATAACTCCACTGACACCGGTGCAAACCAACGCCGCCACCGGAGCCATCACAACCGACGGCACGAAAGCCACGGACTTTGAGAAGTACTTCACCGCCAAACTGGAACCGACAGGCACCGCCCTGGGCACTCCATTAGTGATGACCGGAAGCGGCACAACGAAGATACTGGGCAATATCGCCACGGTGAACATCGAACTGAAACGCCGCGTGAGCCGCTTCGACATCGACAATGAATCCGCCAAGACGGGACTGATCATTGAAAGCGTCGCGCTGGGAAACGGACGCAACCAGGCTACCGTGATGCCGGGGACGCTGACCACACTGGATGATGCCGGTCGTACTGCCAGCCTCATTAAGTACCCCGTAGCCGAAGGCAGCTATCTGATGCTGCCCAAAGCCAATCAGGGAGTGACGGAGAGCGCCCTCTACACCTATCCTTTGAAAGACACGGACGAGGCGTTCCTCATCATCAAAGGCAAATACCAGAACCCGATGCAGAAAGACCCTGTGCCCGTGGAATACCATCTCGACATACAGCGTGCTCCAGATACCGGCGGAGCGACTGCATTCATAGACGTAGTGGCCAACACCCGTTACACCCTGCACATCAAGGAAGTAATGGAAGCCACCATCACCGCCTTCTTTGAAATTGTGGACTGGACCAGTGGCGGCGGAGTCATCGTAAAGCCCGACAATGCCGCGCCCGTAGTGACCGCCCTGAATGTAGAAGGAACTGATACAGACGTCGCCACCAAAGAAATCAGCGTGACGGCCGACGGTACGGAGAAAACCATCACACTAACCGCTACGGCCAGCGGCAAGGTACAGCCGAAGTTCAGCACCACAACGGGATGGAACATCGACTGGCTGGCGCATGACGATGCCAGTTACAAGTCGGAAGTCGTGGACGGAGTGACCACCACTACCATGACCTTCAAATATACGCTGACTGCCGCCACTCCTTATGTTCCCGTTACACTGACCCTGGCCAATGAATCGGCTTCACAGGATGAATCGGTTTATACTACGCTGGCCATTGTACCGCCCGCCACGGCACCGGTACTCGATTTTGCCACACCGGATGCGGCTACGGGGAATTTCAACCTATACGATCAGGCGAATGGTAAACTCACGATGTATAAAACGAGCAAGAGCAGCATCACACTCGGGGCAAGCTGTCCGTTCGGAACGAAATTAGTATTGAATAATCAGCTTCCCTGGCTGGAAGTTTCGAAGAGCAAATCAGGCCCTGCGCCAAGCACGACGGGTACTCCCGCCACGGATGTTTCTGTTTCGACTCCGGTGGAAGAGTACTACACACTTATGCTGAAGGACGTGACAGCAACCAGTGATGCAAACAGCAAGTTCGAGATTATCAATCTGGGAGATGCAACTCAAACACTGGAATTGACGGTGGAATTGCTCGATCCTGCCATTACAACGATTGAACTGACGGGGACAACAGGCGGAGCCGCTTACAATAACTATAAGATTACCGATGTGCCCCGCACTGACGGAAGCACCGTTGAGGTAAAAATTACTTCTCCGCAAGGCGTGACGGCAAGTATGCTGTCGTCCTGGTTCACCATTGCCGAGACTGCCGCCTTTACAAGAACCGCTCCGACGGATGCTACCGGTAGCCAGACGTTCACCCTGACCGTGAAGGATGCCGTTACCGACTTCACAGCCGCGCCGATTGTGCTGAAAAACAACATCTCGGGCATGGAAGACGTGACAGTGCTGGTGAGCGCGGCAGCCGTAGCTCCTTAATTCAGTAACCCATTAATAACAATAAGATTATGATTAGAAATAGAAAACAGTTTTCCGCATGGGTGATAGGCCTGCTTGCCCTGTCCCTTGCGGGGTGCAGCGAAGCGGAAGTGCCGTCGGCGACTACTCCCGGTGATGATCCGCTGGTCAATGACCCGACGCGCCGCGAAATCATCCTCGCCTTTCAGAACAAGCTGAACATAAAGACGGCAGGCACCACCCGCGCCGATGCCCCCATCGCCACGACCGAAGAGAATGAAATCACTTCGCTGGATATTTATGTGTTCTCTTCGGACAAGGAGGAAGGGCCATATACTTATCAGGAACGGTTCTGTTATCGTTCGGATGGTTCTACGATACCTAACGCTACGAAAATTATATTGACCGTGGAGGGTGACAACGTAGCACTCGCCACCCTGCGTCCCAAGAAAGGCCTGTTCACCAAATTCTACTGCATTGCCAATCAGCCGAAATTGCTGAAAGCCGGAGCGGAATACACCAATTTCGTAGCGCTGGAACAGAGTTCACCGGGTGCGGACTATAACATTGTGACCAAAGCGGGGATTCCCACCGAAACGGATTTCCTCACCTTTACCACTCCGTTGCTGGACCCTGCCGAGGATACGGACATCTTGCTGACACCCCTGCCGATGGTAGGTTCCTACAGCCCTGCGCTCGACCTGCGGGATATCAGTATGGGCTCCCGTACCCGCATCAATATGACGCTGTCGCGTATCGTCTCCCGTTTCGATATCATCAATGACGAGAAATTGTCACATCTCACCATCACCGGTGTATCGATGGGGCACGGCCGCAAAGGCGTTACCTTCTTTCCGGTGGTTCCCGTGGAAGATGCCGATCCGGACAAGACGCTTATCACCTACCCCGACCGTGACTTTGACGGCGCCAATGCCAATAAGGGAACACAGACAGGGGCTTTCTACAGTTATCCCAGTCCGATTGCCGACAAGGGGTATCTGATTATCAAGGGAAAGTATGCGCTGAACCAGACGGATATACCGCAGGAGGTGAGTTACATGGTAGAGTTTGAGCAGTCGGTAGCGGGCACGGGCGGTTACATCGAGGTAAAGCCCAACCACCGCTACACGGTGCGCATCACCGACGCCGACCCGTTCAAGCTGGATGTGAACATCACCGTTTCGGACTGGACGGATGGCGGGGACTTTGAGTATCAGCCGGAAAATGAGCTGGCTATCGGAACACTGACAGGAGTGGGAGCAACCACTATTGCGGGTAACAATACAGCCACCGTCTCCCCGGATGAGACTGAATATTTCAGTATTCCTTTCACCAGCAATTCGGAAGCGGAATGCAGCATTGTCTATACAAGTTCCACGGGTGGCAGTGCCGAGTGGCTGAAGACGGAAATCACGCCGGTAACCCGTGCCGGATCGGCATCGTATACTTGTAAAGTGTCAAAAGCCGATGGATATTCAGGGAATCTTTTCCCGAAAGCCATCATCTTATTGCGCAGCAAGGCGGGACGCGAAGAAAGCCAGATTGCAGTGAAAGCAGCCGTAGGAGTACCGGAAATTGCCGCGGCAGCAGTTACACCGTCAGAACCGGATGCGGCAAATACCTACACTGCCGGAAGTGAATCACCGGATGTGATCACAGGAACACTCAGCATGCAGAAACAGGCCAATGCCGGAACCACCTCGTCCATGAAACTTACTGTGACTGCCAAAGGCGGTAGCCGGATTGTAGGTTTGCCTGCCTGGCTGAAAGCGGATAAGACGGAAGGACATAGCACCGAAGCCATAGACTATACCTTGACGCTGGACCAAAATGCAAAGGATTTCCCCACAGGATCGTTCCCGGCAAATGCAGCGGCAACCTTTGAGATACAGAATCTGTCGGATGCGGCAAAGAAGGTGACTGTAACGGTAGATGTGACGGAAGCACCATAAACAAGAAATGAAGAAAAAGGTCTTTGTGACATAATAAAAAAACTTCTGAAAATAAAGAATCGGGTAGGAAGGAAACGATGGGGTTTTCTTCCTACTTTGGTTTGAAGAGATTTCGTCTGGAAATATCAGAGGCTGTAAATTAGTAAAGCCCGAAACATAGAAAAAGCGTGATTCACAGTATAGTATACTCCCACTCCAATCCTCCGGCATGCTTATGCTTAGAGCTATCATTACAACACAGACAGATTGTTGAGCAGCTTATATTGTATTTTTCGGCAGCTTCTTTAAATGTATTGAATATTTCTCCGGTGGTGATACACCTTATCTTCTTACTTCTTTGTTGCACTGTATTCTTGAATTTACAGCTTTTACAGCTGCTTCCCCGCAATAAATTTCCCGGATATGCCTGCCAGGTCTTGCCACATTCACTACATTGTACTAATATGGGTTTATTCCTGCTTACATAGGTTCCTATAACTTTAATTGTAGGCAACAGCTTTGCGATTTCCTCAACAAAATCATCATGGGTTCTCCGTGCTTTATTGGCACATTTCGGACAGCCGGTTCTATTATATTTCGCTACAAGATGATAGGGTTGGGTAGACCATATATAGCCACATACTTTACATTTTATTCTTATAGAAGTATCAATATTGATATATTCTGCCAGAGGGATAATATTGGGCTGTAATGAATTTAATCTTTCAACAAAGTCATTATGTGTCATTTTTAAAGTACCGGCACATTTAGGACATCCCGAACCTAAACGTAAAGAAGACGGTCTCACATGCCATTCATGATTACAGACTTTACATTGTGCTTTAATTCTATTATTAGCTCCTGCAAAATCACCAATAATTTCAATCTTATCATTTATTTTAGACAGTTCTTCTCTAAATTCCTCAGTGCTCATTCGTCTTGAATCAATTTGAGCATTCTTCTTAATTTTTTCCCACTCACTTGTACCAAGGTTCGAATTTAATCCGAATTCGGAGAGAACCTTTTTGGTTATTTCAATCAGTTTATCTGTATTCCGGCGAGAAACAAGATCGCAATGTGTCACCAGGCAATTATCGAAAGGAACTGTTGCATCATCATAGTGGTCGTATATAGTTATGAGTTTGATGCCTTTATCTTTGCACAATAGATGCTTTTCCCAGTCTTTCGCTACCATATTTTTATGCCAGTGCCACGAACCGGGCTCTACAGCTACTTTTAAATCAGGCACATATATGTCTAATTCAACTCCTATCACCGTTTTTTCTCTTGACATGACTTTAGATTCGCCCAGAATATGAGCAAATGAGTGATATATGAACTGCTCTAAAAAGGAGGTGCAGGACCTGTGACAGTTAGGACAGCCACGTTGGTTCAGAACATCGTGAGGTCTTATTTGATACTCATATCCGCAGGCATTACAATGAAGCGGCATAAGTGTATGATTGTTTATATACATTGCACCTTCGCCGACAACAAGATTCGGGTCGATTTTATGGAGACGCTCCAAAAATATCTCCATCGTCAAGCGTTGAGACGCTCCTTTCTGGGATCGTCCACATTCCGGACATCCCCTGCCACTAAGAACATGTGCAGAAGTGATATCACACTCATGTCCACATTTCAAGAATCTGAATTTAGTTTTTTCGAGTGCCTTCACATACCGGCCAGTTATGATAACGTCATCTCTCAGGGATTTTAAGTCTTTCACAAACTCCGCATGAGATTTCAGTTTGACTCCGGCACACTTGGGACAACCATGTCCGTGCAATAGACTTCCTGCACGCGGCGACCATTCACAACCACATTTATCGCATCTTACAGCAATTTTAGAGTTGTAATCCTTGTATGTTCCCAAGACAGTAACTTTTAAATTCTGTGCTTTCAATTCATGACAGAAGTCTATATGAGTTTTTTTCTTTACCATCCGGCTAAAACCGATCAAGTTATAAGCTAAATGATACTCATCAAATCGGTAATTATCTCAACCTAAATTTTACCATCTTTTTGGCAACACATTTCTCTGTCAATTCTTCTATGGTCTGAGTTGCATATTGTTTTGATAGCCCTATTTCAGCTGCCAACGCTATGACGTCAGCAAGTGCAGGTTCTCCTTTCCCATTTATAGTCGTGGTGTGGTAACCATTAAAACCGTTACTTGGTAAAAGGTCATAAGCCGGCGAAAGTTTCCATGCTCCGTTAGCCCATTGGAAAGACAAGTTTTTGGCATGATCATCCCTATTTGAAATCAATACATTGAACACCATCAATCGAAACATTTCTGCTACTTGCTCCATATCCTTGGTAAGATTCAGTGTTAGTTTAAGCAATATAGAGTAATCAAGGCTTGGAATCCGATAGTTAGCGTGAAGTAATCCTGCTGCACTTACCGTATGGATTTTACCTTGAGGAGCTCTGTCAAATCGTTCGACTCCAAAGTAACGATTATCAAACAAGCGAGTTTCTGCCATCCGTATTCCACAATCACGAGCGAGCAATGAATAGTTGTACTCGATCTCTCCCACATCAACAGGATCATTTGTAGCCTTAAATTTCACAAGCCATTCACGACCATCTACTTTGGTAAATATTTTGGGACGGGCACCACCCGATGAACCTCCATATTTATAAAGCAGGTCTACCGACCCTTTACTTTCCTTGCTCTCAAGTATCTTTGCAACTTCTTTTGCCAAGCTATCAAAATTGAGATACTCAGCATCAGTTACAACACTTTTATCCGGGTAATATTCCAACGCACCACGTCCCGTGGAGCCAATAAGAGATAACCGTTCTAAAATATTCAACTTATATGGATCTATTCCTCTTTCTTGCAAATAGCGATCAAGCAGAAGATTACCCCAACCATCAGGTAAGCTATCATCAAATACTCCGAAGTTTCCGCCAAACGGATCTCGCTTAGCCATTATCAATCCCGATTTCAACGGTAAATAGAATGGAGATATTGAGAAACCGGTCTGTATCCAATCCGCATCGTATTCAAAACCACACATACCTTCAGGCGTAAGAGCCATTCGCCCTATGCGCCTGCCAGATATAAAGACCTCTATTATTGAAATATTATCCATTTCTACTCCCCCGTTTTCGTTGTTTTAGTTGCCCTGCCCTTAGTATATCATCAACACTTTGATAGGTCTTACTGTTGAAAAGAGCTTCGAATTCATCGGTCATATCCAGCGCAAAGGCAAGCATCACCAGTGAGCGTAAGGACATTTCCCCTGACGATTCAAAGCGCCTATAAGAAGCCAAAGAAACTCCTGATTTCGTAGCAAGCATATTTTGCGTCCATCCCTTTTCCAGTCGCCTCAACTTTACACGTTCAGCAATACCCAGCATCAACGAATCCGGAGTTTTATTTATAAGTGATAATATATTATCATTTATTCCATTTTTCATTCAATAATTACCATTATATGAGCACTTACAAAGTTAATCAAAGTTTCTCTATTATCAAACTAATAAGATGAAAATAATCACTTTAAAGTAGTTGGAAGGCTTCTATCCACCTTATTTCATTTTCCCCAAAATCTTAGGAAACTGCCAAAAGAACAACAGCGTACAGCAAATTGCAGCCGTAGCATCGGATATAGCCTCAGCCGCATATACCCCGGTCACTCCCATATAATGCGGCAGTATCAATGCTAACGGAATCAACAGAATGACCTTGCGGAGCAAAGCGATAAAAATGGATATCTTAGCCTGCCCCAGTGCAACAAACATATTCTGACAGGCACGTTGCAAGCCGAAAATAGTCATACCACCCAGAAAGACAGGCATGGTCCAACGGACCGTTTCTATCAACTTTTCATCACTTGTAAAAGCAGATGCAACCGTTGAAGGGAACAGGATCATAAGCAGCATCAGAATCAGATTAAAAGAGAACATGGTGATCAGTGCAATACGGAAACAGTCCTTCACACGCTGCTTGTCACCATGGCCATAATTATAACTTACAATCGGAATAAAGCCTTGCGCAAACCCCGTCAGCGGCACACTGGCAAATTGCATCGAAGTCTGTAATATCGTCAACGCACTGACGTAAATATCTCCAAAATCTTTCAAGCTACTATTCAGCACAAAGCCCACCAAACTCTCTGTACTGGCCATAATGAACGGAGATACTCCCAGTCCCAACATCGCAACAACAATTCCCCGGTTCAACTTCATATAGCGCCTCTCCAAAGGCAGAGAAGCCTTCCGGGAAAACAGGAAAGACAGTACCCATGCGGCACTGCAAGCCTGAGAAATCACCGTAGCCAAAGCAGCACCTTTCACCCCCATATCAAACCAGAAGATAAAAATAGGATCAAGAATGATATTTAATAAAGCTCCGATTAAGACAGAGTACATGGCAATGGCAGGACGCCCCTGCGCATTGATAAAGGAATTCAATCCGGTGGAAATCTCTACAAAAACAGTTCCCAGCAAATAAATGGAAAGGTAATCGACCGCATAGCCCAATGTATGTTCCGAAGCGCCTGTAAAGAGCAGGATAGGCTCCATGAAGGTATAGGCAATGAAGGAAGTAATTAAAGTAAATAGAATCAGCAAGGTAAAGCCATTCCCCAATATCTTTCCGGCACGCTGGCGGTCACCTTGCCCGAGGGCTATGGCAGCCAACGGTGCACCACCACCGCCCACTATTGCTGAAAAAGAAGAAATCAACACCACGAGAGAAATTGTCACCCCTACGCCTGCCAATGCATCCGTCCCGATGCCCGGTATGTGTCCGATATAGATACGGTCGACAATGCTATAAAGCAAATTGACGAATTGTGCTGCTACTGCCGGAAGCGCCATCTTGAAAACCAGTGGCAACATACGCTCGGTTCCCAGACGTTCTTCATATTTATTGATCATCGTGATTCTTCTTTTCTAAAAACGAGTGCAAAGGTACAAGAATTTCCACTCGACCCCAAAGTAATGGAGGCGGCTTTTACAGGAAACGGAAATAAAACACTTCTACTAGCATTACAGAAGAAAAGTGTCTCGGCAAAACTGTATCAAGAGCTATGGACCCTAACTATAGTTTCCTCGATTGTGAAGGTCCAGTGTAGAAAAATCAGAGTTAAATATCTGCAAGAGTTTACAAACTAAAGATAACTCAACAGGAGTTAGCAGAGAAGGTTGGTACGGCAAGAAGTTATATTGCCCGTGCCTTAGGCATCGAGTTCACACCTACATTTTTATAATTCACTGAAAATGTAATATGAAAGTGTGTCACAAACCCAATAGGTAAATGACACACTCTTATAATAGAAATTAGCGATTTGCCTTACGCTTCTTCACCTCATCCACGAGTTTTGAAAAAGATTTATCCCTTTTACGCTTTTCATATTCGGAAGTAGAGAAATGCCACGCTTCCCGTCGAAGTTTCAGATAACTTTCATAAACCTTACGGTCCAATACACCACTACTTACCGCTTCTAAAACGGCACATCCTGGTTCGTTGATGTGCTTGCAATCCTTGAAATGACATGATGCAGCATAATCTGAAATCTCCAATACCTCTGCAAGAGAATCGGGATCGTCAATGGCCAAGCCAAATTCCCGGACGCCCGGAGTATCGATTAATACACCTGAACCGTCCATCAATACCATCTCCCGACGAGTAGAAGTATGTCTTCCTTTTCCCGTGGACAGGCTGATATCAGACGTTAGCAATGCCGATTTCTCGCAAAGCGCATTCACCAGAGAACTTTTCCCTACACCTGAAGAGCCGACAAACACAACCGTTTCGCCTGCCGATATAGACTCCCGTAATTGGAGAATCGTCTGAGGTTGATGAATACTTGTAAAAAACACCGGTATCTGACGGGTAATGTGTCTGATCTGTTCTTCAACTTTCTGCTTGTCAAACCCTAAATCAGCCTTATTGAACACCAATACAGGATTAATATTCTCTTCCTGCATCTGAACCATGAAACGTTCGGCTCTGCGAACATTGAAATTATCATCAAGACTTTGCACGATAAATGCCTTGTCAACATAAGAGGCAATGGCCTGTTTATCAGCAACCGTTCCGTTTTTCTTGCGATATAAAGTCCGTTCACGAGGCAACATATCCACTATAATCCCTTTATGTTCGTCGAATGGTTGAAAAAGCACCCAATCACCAGTGCAAGGGAGCTCAAGGTCTGATTTTCCATACATCATATTCCCCGTCAGTTCGCACTGAAACAGACCGTTTTCTGAAACGACCTCGTAACATGTGCGGTGTACGATGGATATACGTCCATGTGTAAGGGCATTGTATATTGACTCTTGCTTTAGTTGGCTTAACTTGTCATTCCAACCGTAATTATTCAAATGAATCATTGTTCTATCTTTTTTGCTATGAAAAATGTATAACCGTAGAATGCTTTATACTTACTGTATAGTTCTTCTTCATCAAACTGAAGCGAACTGAATTCTTCGGCGATCTTATTTCCCGCATATTTATGAAGGAAGATTTTCTGAGCTTCAATCTTTGCAGCAAAGTAATGCTCTGTCCAGCAATTTTCCGGCAGAATAAATGTAGCGACGGGAAGATATCCTGCTTTGTGTATCTTGGCCACCTGACCCGGAATCGTATCTATTTCAGGATACGCATTCACCCAGAAGTCATTGATTTCTGCAGGACGTTCGTCAGTAAACCACGAACTTTCAGAAACAGCAATATATCCTCCCGGTTTCAGATACCTACGCCACTCATTCAGTCCCCGTTCAAAACCAATATTATAAATGGCTCCTTCCGACCAGATCAGGTCTAATTCCTCATTCTGAAAAGGAAGGTTATCCATAGAACCGACAATGCCTTTCACTCTGTCCTGCAAACCCGCTTGCTTTGCATTGTGATTGAAGATATCAATAAAGCCGGGGAAAAGGTCAAGTCCGGTGATCTGCCCGGGAATGTGTCCGGCCAATACCATTGTCTGCCCCCCTGTTCCACAACCGATGTCGGCGATAAGGGATTTTTCGGTGAGGTTATCTATAAAGCTCAGCGCTTTCAGTGTTACGTCAGGACTTCCGGGTCCTTGGCGTTCCATATTGGAGAAGAAGTCACAGATTAATTTAAGTTCGAAATCCTGAATTGTTTTATTTTCGTTACTCATTTTCTTAATGTATTTTGCATACACGGAAAGCATAACAATGCCTTCATCATTGTACGCAGATTAAACTTGAATTATAATAATAGAAAACTACTCTCGAAAGGAGTTATCCGAGAGTAAACGAAGGGACAATCTGTATCAGAAACACAGATTGTTTATTAAACCAAATCCGATTTGAATGTCTTTGTCATGGCGCAAAGATAAATAATATTTTGAGAATACGAAAACTGAAGTCATCCAAGGCAGGAAAAAGCAAAAATTAAGAGGTTTGTAATGACAATATATAAAGGAAAGATTTACCTTTGCACCCCCAAAGAAAACCAGAACTAAGAAATTATTTAGTGTTTATGAATACAAAGGTCAAAGGATATATATTGGGAGCCGTTGCTGCCGCCACTTATGGTATGAATCCCCTCTTTACCCTTCCGCTATATAAGGAAGGTATGAATCCGGATTCTGTTCTTTTCTTCAGATATCTGTTTGCCATTCCCATCCTAGGGATTATGCTCAAAGCGAGAGGTAGAAGTTTTAGTCTAAAGCGGAAAGAAATATTGCCGTTAGTCATACTGGGATGGTTGGTCGCCATTTCTTCTCTTACCCTGTTTCAAAGCTATAACTACATGGAAGCCGGTATTGCCTCAACAATACTGTTTGTCTATCCTATTTTGGTGGCACTGATTATGGCTGTCGCTTTCAAAGAGAAAATCACATTACAAACAGTCTTATGTATCTTTCTGGCTTTAAGTGGTATTGGGTTACTATATAAAGGAGGAGACGGTACAACGCTTAGTCTGGTTGGTGTTGGGTTAGTCATGGCATCGGCCCTCTCCTATGCTATTTATATCGTAGGGGTAAACCGACCTATATTAAAGAATGTGGCAACGCTTAAAGTTACTTTTTATGTATTGCTTTTCGGCCTATCACTCTTTTTAGTCCGTGTAGATTTCGGGCAAAGCCTGCATGTTGTCGATAAATGGTATTTATGGGGGAACCTGATTGCATTGGCAATCTTCCCCACAGCCATATCCTTCCTCTGCACTACGCAAGCTGTGCAATATATAGGTTCTACCCCTACAGCCATCCTCGGAGCTTTGGAACCTGTAACGGCTGTATTCTTCGGAGTAACAATCTTCGGGGAAAGTCTGACACCCAGATTGTGTTGCGGAATTATATTGATTATCCTGGCTGTGACGTTTATTATAGCCGGAAGCAATATTACGACACATTTGGTACGGTTCAGGAAGTTGTTTCCACGATTGCCGATAAAGAAAAAGGGGCATTAATCCAATATGCCCCTCTCCGGTATTTCTTACCATGCACTATTCTCTTCGATAATAATCCCTTCCTGTTTCCATTTCTTCAAGAAGGCATCCAATACATTCAGAAAACGATTGTAATCCTTATTAGAAGATTGAGTCCAACCGGCTTCAGCATAGGCAGCCAAGCGCGGATAGATTTTCAAGTTCATACTGTTCACCGTCGGGATAAACTCTCCCCACATCTGACAGCCCAGCCCAAGTACCTTACCCTTTTGTTTCTCTGTCAGACCTTCCGGCACAGGATTAAAATTATAAGCTTTCTCCAGTGGAATAGCTTCATAAGTATAGTCCAGATAAGTATACGAATGATAGGAATTTACCACGTCATATCCTTTCTCTATAGCTTCCTTGATTAATTTAGGATCTCCTTTCCAGCAATGCACGATTGTTCCCGGAGCCAACTTTTGCTTTCCTTTCGTATCTGTTTCCGATTGAAACTCATGCAGTTTATCACCGGTTATTTCATTCCAACCCATCATCCGACGACCTTTAGAAGCCAATATATTAGACACATTGTTTGTGAAGAACACTTGTAATTCGGCAGGAGTCCTCAAATCATTCTTCCTCATATATTCCCGAACAAGTGCGGACTCTTTCCATTGATTGTATCTCACTTCATCACCTCCAACATGGAATATAGGAGCCGGAAACAAACTTATCACTTCATCCATTACATCGTTCAAGAAGTGTATCACACGTGGATCAGCCACATTAAAGATATCATATTGCACTCCGAACTTACCAGGAACTTTGATTTGTTTTCCACTTGTCCCCAGCCAAGGGTAAGCGGCAATGGCGGCACTGGCATGCCCGGGCATCTCTATTTCCGGGATAACAGTAATATTCCTTTTCGCTGCATAATCTACTACTTCTTTAATCTCTTCCTGGGTATAAAAACCTCCATGGCGTCTACCATCATATCGATTGCTGCCAAAATGGTCTATTTCTGAAGAGTCACGCCATGCACCAATCTCCGTTAGTTTGGGGTATTTCTTTATCTCTATGCGCCAGCCCTGGTCGTCTGTCAAGTGCCAGTGGAAGACATTCATCTTCAATGCCGCCATCTCATCCAGCAAATCAAAAACGACCTCCTTCCCTTTAAAATAGCGTCCTTCGTCCAACATGAAAGCACGCCATGAGAAAACGGGATAATCCGTAAGAGTTGATTTCTGTACAATCAGCCTGCCGTCTTTTACTTTGAGAACCTGTCGGAATGTCTGGATAGCATTTAATATACCCGCAGGAGAATTGGCTTTAAGTACTATATTCCCAGAAGTAGCATCTAAGATATAACCTTCCGCCTGTTCTGGTAATACTGCCGGATCTAACTGTAATATAATATCTCCCTTTTTCTTATTTTTCTTTAATGTGGCCTGGACAGAGAAATCAGAAGACAAGTAACATTGGAGCAGTAATGCTTCATTTGCCAGTTCACCCGGATAAACAAGTGTCGGTTGCGTTTTTAGTTTCACCATTCCCGGTATATATTTGATATCCACTGGGTGAGGAAGCAGAGTGTACTCTTCAATAGAAGGAGCTTGGCAGGACGCCAAAAACAAGAAACAACAAAAGAGAATTAGTATATTTGATTTCATTGATGTGTATACTTAAATTATGGTTATATAGTATCCTTGACTGTTTTTATCGTAAAGACCAATATTGAATTAACATGGGGGCGTTAATATCACCTGACAAATGGCAATAGTTCAATGGTCTGATCAAGCAGACCGTTAACATAAGTACACAAAATACCGTTCTTATATTCCAACTTTAAACGTAACTCGGAGTATTTCTGCGGAACATACCATTTACCATTCGTACCACGTGGCATGATTGCCCAAGTATCAGCTGTTCCCAGCATATTGGTACTGGTATATACTTTTCTTTGATAACGTACCTCTGGTTTCATAGTATTGGCATTCAGATAATACCCCAGTTTTCCAAGTTGCAACAGACAACCACGATATTTTACCGTATCAGGCTTCAAGGTTACGGAAATTACAAAGTCTTCCTTAAGATCAAATTTAAAATCCTTAGCTTGTTCAACTGTCATCTCAATATTCTCAGTTTCAGTCTTAACATGGAAACCTCGAAAATCGGAATGAATCGCAGTACAATACCCCAACGGATGTGTGGTACTTACAATCCAGTCATAGTAATTGCCATGCATCCATGTCAGCCGTAACGGAGTATCTTCCGAATCAGGAATAATATAGGGACGCACATTATTGTACCGGGAATTACGGGTAACAGCCTCAACGGCAACCACATCTCCCCCATCATTCAGCATATATTTCTGTATCTCATATTTCCGTCCATATTTGCCTTCTACGGGAACAGAACAATAAATCACATTTGTCTGTGCAGGATCAATAGTCATTCCGCCACTGTAGCACTTCTCGATATAAGAACTTTGATGAAAATGTCCGCCGGCATGAGCCAGAAAGTTCTTTTTCCATTCTTTTCCTGTCCAGTGGGCATAATAATAATTGTGTGAGGTTTTGTCTTCACTGATACGAACCATGGCAATAACAGGATTCCCCGGTTTGTCGATGGCTATCTGCCATACCCAGTCACGCTCTTCAGGACTATCTACCACCGTATAAGGATACTGTTCTACATACTCACTTCTTTTATTTATCTGAAACGGGCCATCGGCTATGGTCGAAAGCACATTTCCCTTCACATCTTCCAGTTGCAAAGTGTGTATATCGATATAATTGAAATATAAGAAATTTGGACTCTCCTGATCAGGATGTCCTGTAGTATAAGTGAAAAGAATCTTATCTTTTCCATTCGACGTATATTTGGCATAGGGACGCGCTCCGGTAGACTGTACCAATTGGTAAGGTCCCCACTCCACGTTTATATTATCTTTTTTATCCGGTAGGGATAACTTGGCAATCGTAGGATGCCAGCCTATTCCACGCCAGCAAAGATAGATGTGATCCGGATCATCGGAAAGAATAAAGGGAGAAGGATAGGTGGTGTTATTCTCAGTGATAATTTTCTTCTCTTCTCCTAAAGTTGTAATGTCACCCGGTTCCCGCGAGATGCGATAGTAAAAACAACGTTCATCCGTATGGCGCGAATAGAATATCATGACACGCTCATCAGGCAGTATCAGGAAAGTCGGGTTATCATGATCATCCGGCTGGAAGCAGGAACGGATAAGGACTTCTTTCTGCTGCTTTTTATGAAAATCATATTGCATGGCTTTTATATTTCCATGAGTATCAATGTAGCCGATATAGGTTCGGTCTATACTGCCATCTTTACTTTTATAATGCAAGGCACGAGGATCGGCAAACCAACACCAGGCACCTTTATCCGTCACCTGATATCCTTCATTGACGATAGGCGCATCTTCGATGAAACGTACCATTTCACAAGCAGCCAATAAGAAAGCACCTACACCAAAATTGGCAGTAGAATTAGCATCCACCACTTGTCCGGGGATAGCTTTCTCACCAATAGGTTGTACATAGCCTACATGCCCATTCGGTTGCAAAGCCACTGTAGCAAGATATTCCCATGCTTTCAATACTACCGGTTCATAAGTTTCTCTATCCAATAAATCATTATTGACGCCCCACAGCAGACCATAGGTGAAGAAAGCAGTTCCACTGGTTTCCGGCCCGGGAGCATGTTGCGGATCGAGCATGCTTCGGGTCCAATAGCCTTCCGGTTGCTGACAGGCGACTACAGCTTTAGCCATTGTCCGAAAACGGTCGACATATTCTGACCGGTATTTATCATCTTGAGGCAAGTCCTTCAGCACTTTGGCCAATGCAGCCAGTACCCAGCCATCACCACGCGCCCAAAAGTCCTTTTTACCATTTACACTTTTATGTTTAGGATAGACATACTTCGCATCACGATAATACAGACCAGCCTCTGCGTCATACATAATGCTATTGGCATATTCCCAGTACTCATGCAGCTTCTCCAAATAAAGCGGATTTCCGGTCACCTTATACAGTTTAGTCATAACGGGCATCACCATATAGAGTCCATCAGCCCACCACCAATAATCGGAGCGATCGGTACTCATTTCATATTCCATAACCTCGCGGGCACGGGCTATTTTCCGTTCGTCAGGCTCCACAGTATAAAGGTCGATATATGTCTGAAAACACACCTGATAATCGCCAAACAGAACATATTCATTACTTTCACCATAGCCGGATTTCCATTTAGACTTATCTTTGCTTCTGGCTCCCATCCACTGATTATGCCCAGCCCATGCTTCAGAATAATTGTAGTAAGCGGTATCCCCTGTCAGGAAATAAGCTTCCATGTTTCCGGTATGATAGGCAGCATGATCCCAGAATGCCCAACTATGTTTAGGATGCGTAGTTTGCCAGTATCTGTTCACTTTATGGATAATACCGGACACATCGGACACCTTCGGAAGTTCGGTTGCTGCACACGGAAAATATCCGGAACAAAAAATAAGAGTCAGAAAAGCAAAAAACAGTCCTTTCATTGTTATTCTATTCATACTTGATTCTATATTGATTGATACAAATGAAAACGGGGTGATCTCAAGAAAAGAACGATCACCCCGTTCCTTATAATACCTATTGAAAAAATGCGAATTTACTACTCAGAAGAGCCGAAGCCCAATTTAGTTAGACAGGTTATCTTCGTCGGCTACAGCCTCCTGCCAGTTTCCCCACATCGGCACACTGTCATCATATTTGTCATAGCCATAATTCTGGCGTAGTTTTCCCAAACGATTGGCATCAATAGCTGATTGTGGAATAGGCAAATACAGATTACGCTTGTCAATGGTATATTTATGGTTCTTCACAATCAACTCCGGATTTTTATTATAGAATTCATTGTAATGCATAATGCGTTGATACCAATAACTTCCACCATTCGGGTCTGTACCTTCCTGTTTATCATAAGTATTCACATCATACGTATTTCCCCATTCATCCGGTTTTCCGCTTAGGGCAAGGCAATAAGACACACGACTCAATTCAAGATAGCGCCATTCTTCCAGATACAATTCACGTGCACGCTCATCCATGATATCTCCAATGGTTACAGTTGTGTAAAGCTGTTTGCACTGAGCTCTCTCCCTCACTTTGTTTACATCCAGAGCAGCACCGGCAGGATCGCCATTATAAAATTTTGCTTCAGCACGCAGCAAATAAGCCTCTGCCAGACGGTAGCAATACCAGTCGGCTATGCCACTTGTAGTGGAGCTGCTGGAAGCGCCATTGAACTGTGTACTACTTTCTTTCGCCTCGGCATTCTGGTCCATTAAATAGATTTTATAGTGAGGCCATCCGAACCAGTCACGGATTGTATCCTTACACCAAGACTTCTGAAGATACTGACCATAATATTTGGAAGAAGGATTATTGACCCTGACAGAATCCATCATCATCCAGTTTCCGCTCTTTGTACTACGTCTCAAATCTCCCTCATCATCTACTCCATTCACTTCCCACATACCATATTGAGAGTAATAAGTAGGGTGCAAATAACCTGTACCACGACCTATGGAGCGATTATAATCATATTTAGAGTCATAATTCTTATCGCTACGAGCAAAACTTTTCACAGCTTGTACTCCATTAGGATCCAATAGATTACTCTTGTCATCCCACAATGGACCCAGAGCACGCATTGTATTGAAAGCAACAAAAGAATTCGATGAACCGATACCGCGATTAGGCATACCCAGTATCACTTCTTTATTTTCGGCTATCAACTTATTTTCAGGTCGGTGCAAATCCCAGATCACATTGCGTTGAATAGGCCACGTTTCTGTATTGAAAGGAGTGACAAAAGTACCAAAGGTATTCGTCATCAACGAATAACCGGAGTTATCTATCACTTCATTCAGCTGCTGAATAGCCTTCTCCCACTGTCCGGTTGCCAGATAAAGTTTAGAAAGTAACATGCGGCAAGCTCCCTTATTGACCAGACCGATCTCTTTCATATCCTTTTGTTCCGGAACCCACTGTACGGCAAATTCCATATCCTCAACCATCTTCGCAAGAATGGCCTCACGGGAAGTTGTTTTATAGTCGAACTTCGGACCTTCTATAATCTTTGTCACCAATGGGACATCCTTAAACATAAAGACCAATGACAAATAACGATATGCCCGATGAAAATAAGCCCAACCAATGTATTTATTTCTGGAAGCTTCGTCCATATCCTTAATTTTGCCGATATAGCTGGTTATTGTATTAGCTGATTTTATACCTGTATAAGTTTCACCCCAGAAATACGAGAACTGATTCACTTCGCTGCCTCCGCCGCCCATTCCGTCCGAAGGAGTCAGGCGTTCGGATGGATCTGCCCAGATAGTACTCTGATCTGTTTTTCCGGCAACAGCTAAATCGGTATGCATAAACAATGTATAGAAAGGAGTTACCAGATTGGCAGCTTGATAATAGGTCCAGTAATTGCGCAAGTGTCTATCCAGCGTAGCTACAACAGAGCGCAATCCGGCTTCAGTAGTAAAGGTTTGTTCAGGTTCATAGAATGAAAGCGGGTCCGGTTTCAGGAAGTCTTCTGAACAAGAAGAACACAACACACCGACAGCAATCATACCTATCAATGCTATATTTTTTATCTTTTTCATATCCGTTATGTAATTAAAGAGTTAAAGTTAATCCAATATTAAAGGTTCTCGGAGCCAAACCACCGGTTTCAGGGTCCCAGTATTTCCAGTCTTTAGCCCAAACTGCAACATTCTTGATGCTTCCGCTAATAATCGCCTTTTCTATACTCCAGCGTGAAATGAACTTCTTGGGCAGTTTATAGGCAAGTGAAATGTTATCCAGACGAATGAATGAACGGTTATGTAATTTGCCCGGTGTAGTCACTCCCGACGGACCTTGTGCATCTAAGCGTCCATATTCATTGGTCGGATTATCTACAGTCCAATATCCCTTCTTAGCATATACATTCTGACCATTCGTCACTTTTGAGCCTGCATTATCTTTATTCAGGTAATCTGTTTCCAGACTCTTATGCCCCATCTTTGAATAAATATTGAATGAGAAAGTTAGATCTTTGAAGAAAGTAAATTCATTACGCATAGACCAATTCACTTTCGGACTGCTTTGTCCCAGGAATTGCTTGTCATCATTGTCATACACGATAGTAACACTACCGTCTGCATTTACTTTATCATTATCAGGATTGTTCCATACCTTAGGGTCACCCGGACGCTGTCCATACTTGGCAGCTTCTTCCACTTCATCTTTCTGCCAGATACCGGTTACTTTATAATCCCAGATAGCCCCAATAGGCTGTCCGATAAACCATTTATTGGAAATATCATCTCTTTCTTTAGTACCTATTACTTCACCTTGAGCATTAAGCACATTTTCATACTCATAATACAGATGCTTGATTTCATTCTTATTAAATGAAAATCCTATCGTAGTATTCCATTCCAGCACATCATTTTTAATATTTGTTGTACTTAATGAGATTTCCACACCACGGTTCTGCACCTCTCCCAAGTTCGTAGTGACTGAACCAAACCCAGAAAATCCGGGTAAGGACTGATTCATAATCATCTGTGTAGTAGGCATGTGATAATACTCAACACTACCACTGATACGGTTATTCAGGAAGCCAAAATCTAAACCAATGTTCCAGGCAGTGGTCTTTTCCCATTGCAGATGCGTATTGGCCAGACGGTTCATTGTAAAGTAACGATATTCTGTCGTATTACCACTTGCGTCTACATAACCATAAGTACCTCCGGTACCTGAGCCCAGGTCGGCAAGAGCAATATAGGGATTAGCCAATGAACGGTTACCATTCTGTCCCCAAGAAAATCTCAGCTTACCGAAACTCATCGGTTCCCAATTGAAAAATTTCTCATTTGTGAAAGTCCATCCGAAGGCGGTTGAATAGAAAGTTGCACGCGGATTGGAAGTACCAAAAGCTGAATAACCGTCGCGGCGTATAGAGCCGGTAAACATATATCGGTCATCATACGAGTAGAACAGGCGTGCAAGCATACCGTCAGCGGTTTCATGTCCATCATCCGAACTGAAAGCACTGGATTCTTTGTCACCTGCTTTTACATAATGGAAGCCCAAGGCATCAGTCGGTTGTAAGTTGTTGGCACTCAAATTGTCACCCCATGAACGTCGTTCTTCAGCTTCCTGTACTAGTGTCACTGTAAAATGGTGCTTCTCAAGAAAAGTTTTATCCCAAGTCAAAGTGTTGTTCAGTGACCAGTCAAAACGCTTACCATTGTTACGGCTTGCCGACCCTGCCGTTACATCAGGATCTTTTGAAGACTGAAAAGAACGGTAATAGTACCACTGGTAACGCGGTGCTATATTGAAGGCATAAGTGATGCCGAACGGTAACGTCAATTTGGCATTCAAAATAGTATTAAGTACTGTATAACCCGACTCACGTTCCTTAAATTGTTGTCTGTAATCATAGTTGTACCCCGTATTTCCTGAAACATTTCCCATCGGAAAGCGCTCCAATTCTCCATTTTCATTCCGATAAGAAGCAAATGGGCTGTTTTCAGTGATCTGCTTGCCCCAGTCTACCGTGGTATCCCCATCGGTACGCTCTTGGAAGTTGACATTAGCGCCTACTTCAAACCAGTTGGTAACTTTTGCATTCACTTTCATGTTAGAACGGAAAGTGGTATAATCATTACCTACTGCCACTCCTTCATTATCCATATATCCCAGAGAGAAATAGTAATTCACACGATCGGTAGCGCCAGACATGCTCACGTTGTAATTCTGGTTGAGACCTGTACGAAAAGAATGATCGTACCAATCAAAAGTTTGTCCCAAGAGAAAATTGGCAAGGCTATTTCCCTGTAAACCAAGCCTAGTGGCTCCCCATACTTCTTGGTCGGAAATGTCCGAACCCGCATTGGTATATGCACGCCATTGGTCAAGGGTAATACCGTATTTATTCAGATTTTCCTGTGTGGGAGCATCATAATATCCTGCAGGGTATTTTTTCTTATCCGCCTGATACTCTTCATAAGCACCAGTTTCAGGGTTTACACCGTATGTACCTGCAACATACCAATCGCGGCGATACTTCAAATAACCTTCCCCATCATAAACATCACGGTTAGCTCCCATTGTAGAAAAGCTCCAGTTGGTACTGAAATTAATCATCGGTTTACCATTTTTTCCTTTCTTGGTAGAAACAATAATAACACCATTAGCAGCTTTTGCCCCATACACAGCAGCGGCAGAAGCATCTTTCAATACATCAATTTGCGCAATGTCATCCGGATTGAGTTCGGAAAGTTCTCCATAAAACATCATGCCATCAAGAATAATCAGCGGATCATTATGCCCACCGTCTGTATAAAGTGAACGTTGACCACGAATTTGAAGAGAACCACCACCTTTCGCAGAAGCATCCATACCCACATTCAAACCCGGTGTACCACGTAGTACATCCTGTACTGTCTTGGGTGCCTCGTTAGCAAGATTGTCCGGACGAATCTGAATGACAGAACCTGTCAAATCCTTTTTACGCATCGTACCATAACCCACTACAACCACTTCGTCCAACATCTCAGTATTCTCCTGCAATACTATATTTAAAGGTTTTCCTGAAATGGCTTTCACACTGGCCGTCTGATAACCGATAAATGAGATTTCAATAGTTGCATTAGCAGGAACACTCAATCTGAAGTTTCCATCAATATCGGTTATCACACCATTGGATGGATCTCCTTTTTCTTTCACGCTGGCTCCAATCACAGGTTCCCCCGTTGCGTCTTTCACAATACCAGTAATGGTCTGTTTCTGTTGTTGCACTGTCTGTACGACATTAACATCATCTTCGGCAAATACCGCCAAAGGATGAATACCGACGAAACCTACACAGATTAGCAAGGCTGTTATCGCCTTTCGATTTCTTTTGAATCTAAACGAATTCTTTTTCATCGTCTTTTAAAATTTATTAGATAATTAAGGTGACTAATTCAACAAGATGCATATATGTTCTTTGTTCTAAATCGTTAGCCAAAAGTAGGTGGATATAAGGAATAAGAGGATGAATCATTACCGGGAAAGGGTTATAAACGCCTTATAAGCAGGTTTCCGGTAATAATTCACCCTCCTATTACTCACTTTTTCGGAAGTTTGCTCCATATATTATTTCATTAATTCTAAAAACATATGAGAGCATACCTTATTGACAATCCATTCATGAATCCAGTTACAGAAAAACTGGAAGTCATAATACTTCCTTCGACTCTTTACGAAGATATTACAGGCTATATTACCCAATTGCTATCAAAAACAAATGCATTGTCTGCACAAATGCAGAACCAATCGAAGTATCAAAGAATTGCGCCCAATCCATCCGAGCAAGCATTCCTTAAACAAATACTTGCTGCTATCGAGAAACATATGGATAATCCGGATTTATCCATGCCACTCCTGCAAGCAGAAATCCATATATCCAGATCCATGCTCTATCGAAGAGTGAAAGCATTGACCGGATTGTCACCCAGTGAATTTATTTGTAATGTCCGCATGAAGAAAGCATGCAGCCTATTGTCGGAAAGGCAATACAATATATCAGAAGTAGCTTATAAGGTTGGCTTTAACGATCCGAGATATTTCAGCCAATGTTTCAAAAAGAAATTCGGTAAAGCCCCCTCTACCTTCAGACGGTGCGGAATAATAATATAGCGATAGCACTACCGTTATTATCCGGTAATACTATCGCTATATTTTGTTTCAGATAAAAAATCAATTCTTCATATCTTCAAAGAATCGATGAATGGCATCCTTACTGACTACCTTCAGTACAGCAGCCCCATCCCCAACAATTACCGTATCGAAAAGGAAAGACAAACTATCAAATCCCATTGGATCTTTACTTATACATGAATAGTAATAAGCGGAAGCATCCTTGGCACTTTTATCGGCAGGTTTTCCTATGAAATTTCCTAGATAGTAATTGCCATCAAAGATGTTATTTGTGGATTTGGTAAGACGAATCTCCGATTCCTGAGGAGCAAAAAAGATATTTTCTTTAAATATAGTGTTATTAGCATATCCATCCCATGAATCAGATGTAATGATACTACGGTCTATGAACGAAGCCGTCTTAGGATTAACATGCAGGATATTATTGTTTATCAGCGTATTCTCACAAGGTCCACCGATATGAATAGTAGCAGAAAATATACCACTGCGTGTGGCACGTGGACGAATAGCATCATTAATGCTCACATTGTACTGTACTACCGTACCCTGATTGCCTACTCCACCGTCTGTCCCGGAATTACAAATTAAAACCATCCCCCCATCATTATCATGACTAAAATTATATTGAATGGTCGTATTATGGCAATTATAATCGGAATCAAAGCCTTGTGCATCCCAAGGGGCTTTATGGTCACTCACTTCATTAAACTGAAGAACACTGTTGTCGCAACTCCATGGCCAGAAACCGGCAGCAGCTTCGCTATGCGGTAGTGTTCCCGGACAATTACGCATCAAGTTATATTCTATCAGTGCTCCTTCACAGCCTATCGGAACAATACCGTCACCGGGAACTTCTTCTATCAAGTTTTTACGAACAACAGTATTGGTACTGGGATGCCAATTATTACGGCTGCTATAGGAAGACCAAATCATGCCATTCCTCTCACAACGGCGAATGATGCAATTCTCAATGGTCAATCCATCAAAGGTCGATATTACATCTTGTCCTTTATTCACAATTAAAATGCCAGAACCACCTCCTTTCTGCTTGATTAAGCTACCATTTACATCATGGATTTCCAATGCATTGAGTATGATGTTATGAGATACACCGTAATTCTCACACAGCACTTTTACACCCGTGCGGTGTGCCAGCCGTTCTGTACCAGTATTTACCACTTCAAGGTTCTGTAGTGTAAGGTAGTCCGAGTTCTGTACTAATATTGTATATAGTGAAGCATCCGGTGCTTTGATACATGGTTTTCTACCGATACCGTAAGCATCTATAATAACCCGTTTATCAGCCTTCCCCTTCGCTGAGAGTTCCAAAATGCCGATAAAAACAGACCCTCTTCGAAATAGTAACGAATCTCCTGCACGAAGCTGAATATCTTTCAACCTCTCCAGACTTTTCCAAGCTGTTTGTTTACTCAATCCATTAGCATCGTCGTTACCTTGCAAGGCATCTACATAATAATTTTTTCCAGTCTTGGCACTGCTATCACAAACACAGAAAAAGGTGCATGCAAAGACAAGCAGCAATGTTGCCGTTTTTAGTTTAATCATAGTTTCCTTCTTTAAATTCATATTTATATTTAGAATTAATTCACGTCCTCAAAAGTAGAGGAATATAAATAAAAAGAAGGAGAACTATTACCGGAAAAGAGAGACTGATGGTTCAAAAAGGTACTTTCTTGCTAATAAATTCAATTCTCATACTTCATCATGTATTCTGTAGGAGACAGTCCGAACTTCTTCCTGAAACAAAGACTGAAATATTTAGGATCATTGAATCCCACTGCATAAGCCAGATCTGAAATACGGATTTTCTTCTTTTCATCTATCAAACGACATGCAGCTTGCAGACGAACATTATTGATAAATCCAGAAGGAGTAAGCCCCGTCAATAACTTCAACTTATCAGCCAGAGTAGTTCTCGCCATTCCCATCTCTGCCAAGAATTGTGCATGTTCAAAATTACAATCATCCAAATGTGCATTCACACAATCCACTGCTTTTTGGATAAAAGCCTCATCCATAGAAGTAAAATTCAACTCTTTAGCTTCAAACACTAATTGCTTACGAAAATCTATTCCCATACGGTTACTCTTCTTCAACAAATTGTCTATCTTGGCTAATAAAACAGACAAGCGGAGTGGTTTGCAGATATAACCGTCTGCCCCCGATTCATACCCCATTACCTGATCCTCATCAGTTATCTTGGCCGTCAACAAGATGACTGGAATATGGCAAGTTTCAAATTTCTCTTTAATCCTGCGACATAATTCTATTCCATCCATTTCAGGCATCATGATATCCGAAACAATCAGATTCACTTCTTCTTTCTCAAGCACAGCCAATGCCTCTACCCCGTTTCTTGCCTGTAAGATATGATATCTGCCCTGCAACAAACGGACCATAGACGACAAAAGATCCTCATTATCTTCTACCAGCAATACAGAGGAACTACCCGGTTCTCTTTCAGCCATATCCGTAGCAACTGCTTCTTCTACTTCACCAACAGGCAGAACATTATAAGCTGCATACTCCATACTTTCATCAATTTCCTCTTCTTTGAATGCCTCCCGCCGCACAGGTATTTGTACCACAAATGTATTGCCTTCCTCTTTATTGCTAAAGGCATAGATAGTGCCATGATGCAATGCCACCAGATCTTTTGTCAATGAAAGGCCTATGCCGGTACCAATAGTATGGAACTTCCGATATTCACCTTCATAGAACCGTTCGAACAAATGTGCCAGTTTTTCTTCCGGAATACATTCTCCCGGATTGTTGACAGTGATTTTCAGTAATCCGGTTTCTTCATCATAAGACTGACACAGGGTTATGGCACCTCCTTCAGGAGTATATTTAGCAGCATTAGAAAGCAGGTTATATATAATCTTATCCAACTTATCTACATCGAAATATCCAGAACACTCTTCAGTCGCCTCCAAAGAAATAGATAATTTTTTCTTCTTTACCAAAGGAGCAAAAGCCAAAACGGAGTTTTTCAGGAATAAGCTGATATTACCACAAGAAACTTTCAACTTCAACTTTCCGTTTTCTACCTTTCTGAATTCAAGAATCTGCTGGATCAGTCTGATTAAGCGGGAAGTGTTGTTCTCCATAACCTGAAGAAGCCGCGAACTACTTGGTATTTCTTCCTTTAGTTCATCCACAGAGGCTGAAATTATAGATAAAGGAGTGAGTAGTTCATGTGTGATATTAGTAAAGAATTGCAGTTTGGCGTGATTGATTTCTTCTATCTTCTGGCGCTCAATTTTCCCCATTGCTATGGCTTGTCTCATACGAATGCGATTACGTACCATTCTATAGAAATAGTAGGTAATCGCCAGTATGCACAATACGTATACCGTATAAGCATACCAACTTTCATACCAGGCCGGAAGGCGGTTAAGGCTGATCTCAACCACATGGTCACTCCACAAACCATTTCCATCTGTAGCCTTTACCTGAAACACATATTTACCTTTACTCAACTTATTATAGAAAGCTGAGTTTTTTCCTGCCGACAAATATATCCACTCTTTATCTATTCCGGATAAGCGATATGCATATCGTATCCGCGAACTATTCTGATAGTCTAAAGATGAAAACTGTATCTCGATATTTTGTTCTTCCGGATATATATCAACAACTTTCAATGATTTACCCGGCCGTTTATTATCCAGTAGAATACTCCGTCCCATAATCCGTATATCAGTTATAAGAATATCTTTGGGTTGGGAAATATTGTCCAGACGTTGAGAAGGAGAAATAGATAATATACCAGGAATACCACCAAAGTAAAGTTGCCCGTCAGCATCTTCAAACACAGACTGGGGAAGAAAACGGTTGAAACCAATATTCTTACTGGATGCATAGAAACTTCTGTAAGCTCCATTCTTAGGATTAAATTCCTTGACCTCCCTACTGGTTGTTATCCATACATGATGAAAACGATCCACTATGATATTGCTAATCTTGTCTCCGTTTACTCCACATGCCGTATTATAATCTTCAAAAGAACCGGTTTCAGAATCAAATAACATAATACCTCCTTTATCAGTCCCCAGCCATAATTTATTATGATCTGCAGCTACACATAGAAAAGAATGAGGGGCAGAATATTCTGTCATATGCCTTTCCCTGTCAATCCTGATGAGGCCTTTATTTTTTACAATACCCCAGATAATACCATCCTCTGTTTGAGCCAAACCTTTGATAACACCTATATTATCAGAAGCAAGCTCCAACTTCTCACTTTCTATCTGGTAGATAAACAAATGATTACCTGCTGCAATCCAAAGATTACCATCATTATCTTCAAATAAATAATTGATAACATCATAGGTCTTTGATACCGAAAACAAATTCACCCTACGTTCTATTTCTATCTCCATATTATTCTGGCTCAAGCCATATAATTCACAGCTGCTTTGCGGTACTATCCATACCAGCCCTTGTTTTTTTGATTTCAGCAAATAAGAAAGTACCAGAAATGGACTGTCACTGACTGCTTTCGAACTGGTATAACATTCGATTTTATCTTTCTCCGGTTGATAAATACAAAGTCCGAGACGCCTTTGGAAAACCCAAAATATTCCTTTCTCATCCTTACACAGATTTTCAAAAATTGGTGTCCACTTTATTTGTTTTTCCAATGGGGCGATATTGTATTCATGCAAATTATCCTCATCAAAATAGATGATAAAGTTGTGATTATCCAGAGAAGTCACCCAAAGATTGCCATCCCTATCTTTAATAATACGCTTTAATGCTTTGTTGTATTGCGGCAAAAACGTTGAGGTATCTACCTGCTTCAACAGTCCACCCGTTGTGACCTGATAGGCAAACAAGTCACTCCATGATATTGTCCAAATATAGTTGTTCACATCATCTTGCACAAGATGTAAAGCCGTCTTGGCTATTTGTCCGGCAGAATTCATAGGTAATGGTTGAGGAACATATTGCAATTCCTTAACAGAATTCAAGGGATCCAAACGAATAATCCCCTGTTGCCAGGAAGCCAGCCAATAATAGTCTTTCTCTCTATCTTGTATAAGATCACTTATCCTATCAGTATAAGGGAAGAATAGTTCAAATTCATCCTTTTGCTTATTCCATTTATGTAATCCTTTACCAGATATAGAGAGCAACAGTTGATGTTTTCTATCTTCATACAGTACATACTCCTCTCCCGGACCCGTAGAACATTGCAATGAGTATATTTTCAGAATCTCTCCTTCTGGCGAAAGTCGGAACGTTCTTCTATAGACATTTATCCATATAGAGTGATCTGAGGTCACTATGATTCCCTCTATATTGATATCCTTAAGCTCTGCGATATCCGCAGATGCAATAGTGTAAGTTTGTTTATTTAAGATATATAACCCCTTATCAGTTCCAATCCAGATATTGTGTGTGATACTGTCTTCTCCCAGACAAGTGATCACATTACTTGGCATCATATCCGGATCTTTAAAGTCAGACCTGAATGTATGGATATTATAACCATCATCACGACATAATCCTTCCGCTGTACCATACCATATATACCCTTCAGAATCCTGAAAAATGGTATTGATGACATTCGTGGACAATTTATCTATATGGGGAATATCCTTAATCTGTATATTCCGGGCATTCATATAAAGAGATAGCCCAAGAAAACCAAAGAATGTTACCATTCTTACAACATATGAGAAAAAAGGTGCTTTTCTTAACATAATACAAGATTTTTATGCTGCAAATATATAAATTATGCAAGCATAAAAGTACATTTGGAAGAAAAACGTCTATTCTTCAAAAAGCCATCGCCTCTTTCACTAAGCACATTTCATGATAGGAGGTCAGTTTTTCCAATAATAAAAATCTCTGGATTATGAAATAGATACCCTATTCATTCCGGGTATTCCCGAAAGCCTCACGGATATGGTCGATGCCAAAACACTATCATGGATTAAGAGACAATCTACATTAGCACTGATTGAATTACTCCATCAGATTACAGACAACGTTTCAGAACCGTATAGCAAAATGGCGTTTTTTTACAAGCGTATGCAAAATCCAAACGCTATTTTTGCAAACCCAATGAAGCGATATGAATATACAGGAAAAGAAGTTGGTCACTCATATTCTTAATTTCGTCATAAGAAATCTGTAGGTTGGTCTACAAACTTTTTACGGAAAGACTATTCGGCTTATCTTTGCATCAAACGAAGTGCTTCCAGAAAGACTAAACAGACTAAATAACATAAGTGGTATAAAATAAGTTATCGCAATGACAGACAATATTTTAATCTTCCGGACTTCTATAGAAAAGAAGCAGGAAATAAAGAAAATAGAAAAGTTATTCACCCAATATCCACAGATCCACGTATGGAACGTAGACTTTGAAGATTGGGAGAAAATACTGAGAATTGAATGTCAAGGGATAACCCCGACTGATATCTCGGACGCACTGAGTACAATCGATATCTGCGCAACAGAGTTAGAATAAGGTAGAAGTTATTCCAAGAGCTGCTACCGAAGCACACTAAACAAACGAGTTACTATTTATCTCAAACTTACCGACAGGCCCCTGAAAAGAGTTCAAACAGTTGCTTCCGTTTTACCGGCTTAGGCAAGAAAGCATTACATCCGGCATCCATAGCACTGGCGCGGTCAGCATCGAAAGCATTGGCTGTAAGTGCTACAATCGGGATGTCACTATTGAACTCCCGAATCTTCCGAGTAGCTACCAAACCGTCCATAACAGGCATTTTCAAATCCATAAGTACGAAATCAAACTTCCCATTGCGAATCTCCTCAACAGCCTCTACACCATTGGTCACCCGTAACAAGTCGTAATCCTTAAGAATACTCCGCACTAACAAGAAATTGCTGTCGTTATCTTCAGCCACCAGAATTCTGAGTTTCCTGTCACTGCCTTCGCTAAACACCGGACGACGGTTTGGAAGAGATGTTTCCGGACAACCGACGTCTCCATGCTGAAAGATCTCACACGGAACCCATGCCCAAAAGGTCGATCCAATCCCCTGTTCAGAAGTGAATCCGATCTCTCCACCCGCAGCTTCAACAATTGCCCGGGAGATTGCCAATCCAAGTCCTGTACCTTGAACAAATTCATTCAGCTTCTGGAAACGACCGAAAACCCGATCCTGTAGTTCTTTAGGGATACCCGTCCCCGTATCCTCCACATAAAACCGAATTCCGTCTTTTTCAACCGAGTATCCCATTCTGATATATCCCGATCTGGTATATTTTACCGCATTAGTCAGGAAGTTCATCCATACCTGCTTAAGCCGGTTACTGTCGAGGAAAATCCAACATTCCGAACAAGGATTATCTTGGACCAACTCCACGTCAGCGTTCGGAATCTTCGACCGCATCATCACATAGAGTTCATTGCACAGTTGTGTCAGGTTAAACCGTTCACGTTTCCGATCAATAATTCCCGACTCAATCTTCGAAAGATCCAGAATGTCATTGATAAGTCGCAGCAACAAGTCATTGTTGGACTCGATAATATGCCAATATTCCTTCTTTTCATCCGGGTCGTCACTGTCGACCAGCAATTCGGAGAACCCTACAATGGCATTCAGTGGTGTACGTATTTCATGACTCATATTGGCCAGAAATGCCGACTTCAACCGGTCGGAGAGCTCGGCCTTATCCTTCATCTCTTTCAGTTCCTGAGCCATTTTTTCCCACTTCGTATTGTTGAAAGCGATACCGGTATAGCGAATGACGTTTCCCTTCTTGTCACGTTCAGACGGAAGCCCGGTAACAATCAGTGTCTGCCAATCCTGATCCCATTTGGTACGGGAACGATACTGAAGCGAGAACTCCTTATACTGCCCGGCAGACATGCCGACCATATTTTCACGAACACGTTCCGTATCCTCAGGATGGGCAGCTTTCAAATAATCCTCAGGCATAATTGCTTTTTCGGGATTAAAATCATTCACCGGATCATTGAATGGCCGATATTGCCGGGTCTTCACATCGTAATCCCAATAGGACATACCCACAGTCTTGAAAGTCAGCTCCATCTTGTAGTTCCGTTCTTTAAGCTCCTCGTTCAACTGATGGAGTTTGGAAATATTCTGTCTAAAGCCGGTATAACGGATAACCTCTCCGCCCTCTCCGAATTCGAAAGGAACACCCGTAATATTACAGTACTGCCATGTATCATCATGCCTGGTCTGAATACGGCAGGTGAGATTTATATTCATATTCCGCCCCAACAGCATAGATTGCAGCGCATCATTGACCAAAGACCTGTCTTCGGGATGAATCACATTCAAGTACTCTTCCAAAGATACCAACTTGTCAGAAGCATAATCGTTTACCGGATCATTGTAAGCTTCGAATGTTTGCATCTGCACATTAAAATCCCAGTGAACTATATCGTTGACCTTCATGGCCAGTTCACGCTTAACTAAAAGATCCTGTGTCTTTTTTGCCATCCGGAGCTTTTCAGTTACATCCAGCAAGGTACCTACAATCTGCAATTTACCAAAATGCTCAGTCGAAAGCCGCATACGGCTCTCATAATGCCGGAATTCTCCTTCCTGTTCATTGAAAACACGTACTGTGAGCTGCCCCTGCAGGACTTCTTTGTTTATCAGCCGGGAAAATAGTTCCCTTAACGGAGCGCAGTCCTGCGGATGAAGCATCGGTAACAATTGCTCCAAGGACATACCACTTTTGAAAACAGAATTTCCATGCAAGATCCCGAACTTCATTTTGTACACGTCGTATACCCATGAAGACATATTCGCAGCCTCCATCGCCATCTCCAGGTTTTTCTTACTTTCTTCAGTCCGATACTCCGCCTCTTTGGTAGAAGTCACATCATTGGTGAGCAATATATGGCCTACGATAGTCCCCTGCTTATTGGTTATCGGAACAATCTTGACCTCGTAGATAATGGTATCTTTATTGGAAGTATGGAAATACTCTTTATTCATCCGGTCGAAATCATATTCAAATTCAAGCACAATGTCGTCTCCGGATTGAATTCTCGCTAAAAGCGCCTCGTCCACATAAGGACTTTTAAACAGATTGACTTTGTTTATTACCGCATCGAGCTCAACACCATACATAAGTCGTGCCCGTTCGTTTAAGCAACGGAGTATACCTGATGCATCGTAAATTTCCACACCCATCGGCAGACGGGCGAACACGCTATCTGTCAAGAAAATCTGCTCATCTAACAATGCCAGCATCTCTTTTTCAAAAGATGTACTATCTCCATTGCAAGTTTGTGTTTCCAGTCGTTCCATTTATCAGTTTTTGTAGTTAGCGAATAATGTGAATTGTACGCCGGTATTCTGTCGGAGACATACCCGTATGCCGGCGAAAAAAGCGACTTAGCGACGATTGGTTTGAAAAACCCGTCTGCCGCACAATGTCTTTTATGTCAAGATTAGCGTCTCGAAGCAGTGCCTTCACTTCCAGTACAACATGATCTGCAAGTAACTCGCGGGCCGACTGACCATTTACCTCCTGAATAACTCGGGTCAGATATTGAGGAGTTATGCACAGCTTGTCCGCATAAAACGCCATTTCTTTATGTTGCTTATAGTGTTCATAGACCAGCATTGCAAACCGGAAAGCAATATTCTCCTTATTAGAGTTCAAGGGGATGGGAACTCCTTCCCGGCTTACGGTCTTGCGGAAATGAACGTAGAAATCCCAATAAAAGATACGCAACAAGTGCAATATGGTTTCCCGCCGGAAAGCGGGATCGTCAGAACTGTTCCGAAAATCAATTGCACGGCAGAAGCCAAGAAATCTCTGAACTTCACCCCGAGTCAACCGAACCTGGAAATTCTTCCGCATATAAAAGAAAAAATCAGGAGTAATCTTCCCCAGGCTACTCATGGTATCCAAGAACATCGTTTTATCTATTTTGAAGAAAGTCATAGAGAAATCGGGACTTACCTCACGGATTAATACTGACTGTAACGGCAAAACTGTCACCAGGTCGTTTTTAGATATCCGGCGGCTGACTGAAAAAACCTCTATTACAGCCGTTCCACCTGTGCAAACTCCACCAAATCCTTCTGCCAAATACGCTTCATGTTCATCTACAGGAAGGGCAGAGAGATCGGTATATATATAAAAATTGCCATCCATCTGAAATGTCGTGGTTAAAATGAATAACAAAGATACTAATTTATACCCAAGCAAATTTCAGGATGCAAGATATAGAACGCGAATAGCAAATTTCGGTGCCAACAAAAAGAGTAACAACGATGCAAGGAAGTAATCGCCACAATGCAAGAAACTAATTCTCAGAATGCATATTTTTATTCTTACAACAGTTGTTGCAAGATAGAATTATATCTATTGTAAGAATGTAACACAGTTGTTGTAAGATTTAATAACAGTTATAGTATGAATAGTTTTATGCATCTTCGAGAATAGATTCTTGCATTCTGGGAGTTAGTTTATCGCATGTTGAGGATTGGTTTATCACACCAAAGAAATTACGGGAATAATCACTCATATTCATCATTTCGTCATAAGAAACAGTATGGTTCGTCTACAAACTCTCTAAGGAAGAATTATTAAACTTACTTTTGTAACCGAAATCAAGATGATAGAAATATAAAGATTAATAACAAAGAAAACCCAAATGATGAAGAAGATTTTAGTTTTAATACTATGTGTATTAGTTTATAGCGCATTGTTTGCTCAATCCAATGAAGACAAGAAAACCGTATTTCAATTGAGCTTTGTCCCGCCCCTGAGTACCAATGGAGCCTATTCGCATCAATATACGAATACTGTTTCACTCAACTTACTTGTAGGTATTTCCAGAAACGAGGAGGCATTTACCTGGGGAGGTATCTCAAACATTATTCTGAATGATGCCAAAGGTTTCCAAATGGCAGGACTTTCAAACTATGTAGGAAATGACGGACAGGGAGTGCAGTCCGCAGGACTGGCTAATATAAATAAGAATAAGTTCAGTGGTTTCCAGATGGCAGGGTTGGCAAATACAGCTTCTGAAATGACCGGGTTCCAATTCGCCGGATTAGTCAATATTGCCAAAGAAGTAAACGGTTTGCAGGTTGCCGGATTAGTCAACATTGCAAAAGAGGTCAATGGCGTACAATTTGCCGGACTGGTTAATATAGCGGATAAGAGTGACTGCCCCATCGGATTAATCAACATCATTAAAAATGGTGAGATGGGAGTTGCCGTCACTTATGACGCATTGGGAAGTACGGTAGCCACATTCCGCTCGGGAGGCAGATACACTTATGGCATTATAGGCGTTGGATATAACCATAAAACTGAGAATAACTCATTAGTGGCTGAAGGTGGATTCGGTGCTCATATTCCTGTTACCTCCTGGTTCAGGATTAACAATGAACTTAAAGCCTCAACCATCGGAAACGATTCGGATGAACCTGTTTTGAATACTGGATACTCACTCATTCCGTCCTTCAGAATCGGGAAGCATATTGAGTTATTCGGAGGGGTAGGCATAAACTACATGATGACCAAAGATGTAAGCAACAGCAAAATATTCCCGAACCATTCCTTATGGAAAAAGACTGGGTCTACCAAACTGCAACAACTATATATCGGATACCAGTTTGGTGTACAATATATATTCTGATAGTTCAATTTAATACTCTTTATACTCAATATCCCCTGAATCTACATTTTGACTGTAGATTTAGGGGATTTACAAAAAAAGGACTATATTTGCCCCGAATTCTAAAAGCAACTATTTTGGGCACAATTCTTAAATTTGTTATTGCTTAATATTAGCCTCACAAACCACAGGCTAATTTCTTTCGTTTGAATAATTCTTATTCAGACAGGTTTTTCATTTTATCATTTTTAGTATTAACTACATTGTCTCTGCAAGGCAATTGTAATTTGCTATTCAGACTTTTAGCAGGCTTCGCAGCAACCGCCTGAAAGTTATGGATGCGCTGAATGCGAATGGAGAATTTCGTAAAGAACATTAAGCAAGATATAGAAGTAGAAATCCAAAGAATTGAGCAACAAGATATTGATATCCTTGATAAGATAAAGCAAATAGTCGGCTTCATACAGACTTCACTCGCCCGGCTAAAAGTAACCATTGCGGACTATCAGTTTATCAATCCCAAGGAGGAGATTCTTTTCTTTAAAGTCCGGAAACCGCAAATATCCGGTCTGCTGATATTTTATATCCGTCTGTATCAGATTGAAAGGAATCGGATCGGGAAATCACCGTCAGCTCAATATAAATACCTGAAGGAGGAATATGAAAGTCTGAAGAATATCTCTTCGGACAAGAATTTCTATAATTATTATCAAGCTGGTAAAACAGACTCAGATCATCTGTATTTCATGAGAAAGCATTATGATATCCTTTCAGATGTTCACTGCCACTCGTTGGACAGAGATACTTCTTTTTCCACTTTGCATGATTCCAGCGTAGCAGAGATCTTAGCAAATAAGCAACTCACTCATTATCTCTCCACGGAGATTGATGCGTTATCGGAGAAACTACACCTAAAGTTCACCTCTATCATAGAAAGCAAACTATTGCAATGGACGGAAAGTAAGGTTTCATTGGTAGAATTCATTTATGCACTATATGCCGGAAAATGCTTTAATAATGGTAACACGAACCTGAAAGAAATCGCTTTCTGCTGCGAAACTCTTTTTGATATTGAGATTGGTGATTTCTACCGGATATTTCTTGAAATCAGGAACAGGAAGAAAAGCAGGACACAATTTCTGGATAAACTGAAAGAGAAAATAACCCAAATGATGGACGAACTTGACAGGTAAACAAAGAATATTTCATAGCGTCTTGTGACATCTTGTGAATTATGCAAATGGCTAATATCCAACTTTGCCGGAAAATTACTTAACCCGCAAAGAAAGATAATAGTTTATTTATGGAGACAACAATTACATGGGAAGTAAAGGTGAAGAATACCCCTTTATTAATTAAGAAGTGCAGTCACTGCGAGAGTGACCGATTTTATTGTAGCGATAAGTTCAGGATGAATGCTCAAAAGAAGAACATAGATGTATGGTTGATTTACAGATGCGTGAAGTGTGACAACACCTGCAACCTCACTTTGTTATCACGCAGTAAACCGGATTTGATTGACAAGACATTATTCCATAGTTTTTCAATGAATGATAAGGACACAGCCTGGAAGTATGCTTTTTCTACTGAAATGGAGAGAAAGAATAACCTAAGGCTGGATTATGGCAGTGTAGAATATGAAATCATTCCTAATACCTCATTGGAAGATTTGCTGAATCTATCCAATGAGGTTATCAAAATCCACATCAAGTGCGAGTTTGAGTTTGATCTCAAATTATCATCATTAATCAAAAGATGCTTCTCACTCTCTGCCAATCAGGTGAAACGTATGTTCGAAGATGGTATCATTACGATTTCAGGAAACAAACCACCTCAGAAGCATAAAGTGAAAAATGGAGATATGATTCTGATACAAAGAGAGGAATTAAGTAAGTCTGTCAACCGTTCCATTCATGATATAGGGTAAGGACTGACGTATCTTCTCAACAGGCCAGTTCCACCATTGTATCTGTTGCAGCTTAACGATTATCTCTTCCTCAAATCGCATCCGTATTTTCCTGGCAGGTGTTCCTCCTACTATGGTGTAGGGAGGAACATCTTTAGTTACTACTGCCCGTGCTGCGATGACAGATCCATCTCCTATATGCACGCCTGCCATAATAACGGCTTCATAACCTATCCAGACATCATTGCCTATAATGATATCACCTTTATTATCCCATGCTGAGGCTACATTTTTCTTATCCAATCCCCATTCTTCAAAGAACAAGGAGAATGTGTAGTTGGACAAGGATTTCAATGTATGGTTGGCACTGTTAAAAAGAAACTTTGCCCCACAGGCAATAGAACAGAATTTGCCGATTATCAGGCGGTCTTGGTTGATAGGGTAATGATAGAGGATATTATTCTTCTCAAATTGAGCCGGATCATTTACAAAGTCATTGTATATGGTGTAATCACCAACTATGATATTCGGATTGTTGATAATGGCATTCAAATAGATAGTCTGATAATCATTGGTACGCGGATATGTTTTCGTATTCATTGTAATTACTTCTTTTTGTATGTTTAGTATTTTAATATCTTGTGACGGAAACGGTCACAATCAAGTTGGGCAACAGACTTAGCTGTTGCCCTATCATACTAAACGAAGCTATTTACAAAGTTGCCATTTCATGATGATTAAAGACTATGGTTCATATCGTATAGCAAAGATAGCAATTATTTCACTTCAAGCTTTCCTTGTAACTTGATATCTTGTTATGAAATAATTTTCCCATCTGGTTACTTATTGTCAGGATGATTTTCAAAATCAGTAGGAGATACAAATCCCGACATCTTCCACGGTTCTTTAATTTCTCCACTTTGCACACGCTCATAAAAATCATTGGAGTTTTTCTTCCAGAATGGATAACGGTCAAAAGTATCTCCATCCCCTACTAACCGCGGATCTTTCTGTGCCCGCAGTTCATCGAACAGAAGTTGCCTCATAGCCTTCTTTATCTTTGCATATTTCTCATTCCCAGCCAAGTTATTCATACAGTCTTTATCTACCGACAGATCATAAAGTTCTTCTTCAGGGCGGAAATCGAATGTTATGTCATAATAGTAACTATTTTCTCCGGAACGTTTCATACGGAGAATCTCAGTCTTTGTAGGAGAACCGTCACAATCCGTATACCCTGTTTCCGGATTTCCGCAAGGATAAAGTTCCGGTTTCAGATTCGTAACATACAATAAGTCATTCTGCAATATGGAACGGATTGGATAGCCTTGATTCAACGGACGACCATAATCATGCCGTTCTCTACCCAACAATGTATAATGCCGGTCTTTTGATACAATGCCGGCTTTTGAAGTTTTGAAAATATCCACCATGCTCTTCCCCGCAGGAGGAATTAATCCCGATTGTTGTACCCCTATATCACTTACTTCCAAGAAAGTGGGAACGAAGTCTACAAAGCTCACATAGTCGCTGACTTTTCTTCCGGGATTGGCAATACCATTTTTCCACATAACAGCCAAAGGCATGTGATTGGAATATTCATAATTATTTCCCTTACTCCGGGGAAACGGCATTCCGTTATCCGAAGTCACTATAATGATAGTATTATCCAGCTCCCCCCGTTTCTCCAGTTCGTCCAAAAAACGATTGACGAGATTGTCATAATATTCCACTTCAAAGGCATAATCAAGCATATCGGTACGTACCACGTCATTATCAGGCCAAAAGGGAGGTAAGTCATCAATTACAGTTTTATCTTTTCCACCAAGTCTCTCACCAGAACCATATTCATAATTCCGATGTGGTTCAAAGCATCCAAACCAAAAGAACCATGGCTGATTCTCCTCCTTTTCCTGTAAGAAATCTTGAAAATTTCTAAAATAATCAACCTTATTAATTCCTGTTGTCAACGGAGTCAGTTTATGTTTCAGATAAGGTGTACCCGTCAATTTTCGGGGAGCACCATTTTTAACACCTGCATCTCCCGGTCCCCAACCCTTTCCTGTAAAAGCAACCTGATAACCATTCTCTTCCAAAGCTTCCGTCACCACTTTCAAATCATCCGGGAAAATAGGAGTATGATTACCCGCCGCTCCAAGTTGCCAAGAATAAAGCCCGGTTAGAATGCAAGAGCGGGAAGGAGCAGATTTTGCATTAGGCGTATAGCAGTTCGTAAACAAAATACCTGCTTCTGCTACACGATCAAATCCGGGAGTTTTAACCCAAGAAGAGCCATTTGCTCCAAAGTGCCTGTAACTGGCGTCATCAGCAATGCAGAAAAGAATATTCGGACGTGTTTTAGAAGCCGATTTGTCTGCTTTGGACGTCGTGACAGCGGCAGATGCAGAACCAATAGTCAACAAGGTAGTAGCCGCAGTCCAAAAAAGTGAAGTCTTCATATAAGATGAACTTAAGAATTGAACATTATAAATTATATAAGGAACTTCAAATATAGAGGTTAAGTCCCGAACAGACAATAGATAAATAAATATGGTTACATCAGGAACAACAATGGTTACAATCAGAAGATACAGGGACATATAGGCTTTGCCTCTTATGTATAAAAAGCTAAGAATGATACATATATAAGAGTATCTGTTACATGCTTTCTAAAGGTTCTCATTCAAAAAGCCTATACTTGCACTCATAAAACCATTACTCAATCTATGTTATGAACAAGACATCTTTTTTAGTTCTATTGTTTATAAGTATATTGCCTGCTCACTTATTTTCGCAACAGAATAAACTAATAGGCAAAACAGCTTTTAACAGCCAATATCCTCAGTTTTTTCATTTCCGCGGAGAAATGAAACGGGACGTTCATACCGATTATGACACTTGGGAAAAGAAATATGTAACCTCCTCGGGACTCCTTCGAAAATATATTTGCGAAGAACTTAAAATAGATACTATTTTGTACAGTTGGCTCAATCGCTTTGCAGAGACATACCCCGAAAAGCTCTTATTGCTACACTTTAACGGAGAGGCCAGACAGGTGAATGATTATCCGGAAATAAACAAGAAATACTTTCCCGGGCACTGGGTATATGAAACCGGCAGCCTTTTATCTGAAGATTGCACATCATCTCAAACTCACATTCAAGTAAAAGCCATCGACTACTTTCGCGAAAAAGCATACGTTTACCGGAATACGTCACCCAGACGATGGATTCCACACTATGTGCTACTTGTAGAACTGGACGAACAGGGCAACAAACTTTGGTATAACTCTGAAATAGCTCATATTAAATCCATTGATTCATCTACAAGTACTCTCATCCTGAAACGTGGAAAGACAAATACACAAAGCCGTTCTTTCAAAGCCGGAAAGACATACGTGGCCCCCATTGCAGGAGGAATCTGGGGAAACGATGTCATGTTTTACTATAACCTATCATCAGCCTGCCCAAAAGATAAGAACGGCAGAACAGCCGCCAACGTTCTTCTGAATGAAATTCATCATTGGTTCAATCCAGACAACGGTATATTAAAGAAATTAGATGGCATTGCTTTTGACGTTAACTACTTTGATGTGTCCAAACATGAAAGTTGGGATACTAATAACGACGGTCAAGCTGACGGAGGATGGATTAATGGTCAAAATATATGGCAAGCCGGTGACCTACAATTCCTAAAAAATTTACGGAAGCGAATGGGGCAGAATTTTATTATCACCTGCGACGGACAACACCCCATTAATCAACAGGCCGTAGGGGTATTGAACGGCATAGAATCAGAAGGTTTAGTACAACACAACGATGGTTGGAGAGGATTCTCCAGAACAGTAAATACTCATTTGTATTGGGATAAGTTCAATCCGCTCTCTCCACAGTTTCGCTATGTTGTACTGAAACTGATGGACGGCAACGACCAGCATCATGCAGAACGCCTGAGACGTTTTGGAGTAGCAACTGCCTCTTGTCTGGGGGCCTACACTACAGTACCCGATTCTTATTCATTCTTGCCCTCCTGGATACAGCCTTGTAGTTTTGGACGCATACAGGGAGAACTCATCCGATATGCCAAATCCTCCCCGAACCTTCTGTCCGGAACTCCTGCAGAGCTACTACACAAAGGCATCCTTAAAGGTGAAAACTGCTGTATGTCTATCCAAGGAAACTCAATCATAATAAAACCCGCCACTCAATCATCCACACTTTCAATAAAAAATGTGGAACTCCCAACGGGAGACATCACAATCTTCATTGAAGCTGAAACAATTACCCCACCCGATGCCAATTCAGATCTTGTACCACGTTTTATTTATGCTTCTCTCTCCAACTTACCCGATTATGAACCAGAAAAAAAGACCAAAGAGTTTTTCACCGACCTCTATGGGCTAGTGGGCCACGAAAAGAATGAAAACTCATTTTATTTCAGAAGGCCGAAAGTATCCGCCGGCAAACAAACCTTAACGATTACGATAAAAGGCACGGAACAGCTACAGATTCACTCCATAAAAATCTATAACCGACCGGATATCATCATTCGCCAGTTTGAAAATGCTGTCGTATGTGTCAATCCTTCATTAGAAGAGCAAGAAATACATCTATCCGATTTCATAACCGAATATTCCGAAAAACTAAAGATTGCTCCGATAGATGCAGTCTTTATCCCTAAATCCAAGAATAAATAGAAACATCTTAATCATTTGATTCACATGAAAAAGCATCAAGTACTTTTATTATTATTCAGTATTCTGAATGTGGCTACTCTAAAAGCCAAAGTTGAAATTGCCTCTATCTTTAACGACAACATGGTCCTGCAACAGCAAATGGATGTCAACATCTGGGGCACAGCTTCACCCAACAAGAAAGTAACCATCCAACCTACTTGGACTTCTACTGTCTTCTCTACCACATCCGACAAGAATGGAAAGTGGAAAACAAAAATTTCCACCCCTGAAGCCGGTGGCCCTTATCACATAAAAATAAGCGATGGAGAAGAAAAGGTACTCAGCAATATCCTGATCGGAGAAGTGTGGCTCTGTTCCGGACAGTCGAACATGGAGATGCCCATAAAGGGGTTTAAGAACCAGCGAGTCGACGGCTCATTAAAGGCAATAGTCACTTCTGCAGATACTCAAATACGCTTATGCCAGATAAAAAGAATAGCTTCAGATGCTCCGCAAGAATCTTGTGAAAGCGAATGGAAAACATGTGGTCCTGAATCTGTAGCCAACTTTAGCGCCACAGGATATTTCTACGCCAAAATGCTACGACAAGTATTGGGAGTGCCCATCGGAATCATTGAAGCCGACTGGGGAGGCTCTGCCATTGAAGCATGGATGAGCAATGAAAGCCTACAATCAATAACCCAACAACTGAAGACCTCCAAAAACATCAGAAAGAAACCTCAAATACAGCATTTGCCTAACAAACTATTCAATGGTATGATTCATCCCATCATCGGCTACGGAATAAAAGGAGTTATCTGGTGGCATGGAGCCAATAACTCTAGGCAGTATTATAACTACGAACTATTATTTAGAACCATGGTCAACGACTGGAGAAATCGCTGGGGAATCGGAGACTTCAGCTTCAATCTGGCTCAATTAGCTCCCTACCCTTTCAACAATGTCATGGGGTATATGCGGGAAGCACAAGTTAACTGCGCCCGGAACACCCCCAACTGCGACATTGCCATACTACTGGATATCAGCGACTCAACCTTTATGCATGGCCCGATTAAAGAGGTGGTAGGTGAGCGCTTTGCCTACATAGCTTTAGCACAGACCTACGGCATGAAAGGTTTTGAATATACCGGTCCCATTTATAAGTCTATGGAAATAAAAAAGGACAAAATCAGAATATTCTTTGACCATGCAACCGAGGGGTTAACCTCTTATGGGAAAAAACTCACAGAGTTCGAAATAGCCGGAAAAGATAAAGTCTTTCACCCCGCTACTGCTGAAATAACTAAAGAAGGCCTATACGTTTCTTCGCCTGATGTCCCGCAACCTGTAGCCGTGAGATACGCATTCCAAAGTTTTGTTACTGGTACTCTCTTCAATACAGCCGGGCTACCAGCCTCTTCCTTTAGAACAGACGACTGGTAATCAAAATACATTAATCAAAAACAACATACAATGAAGCATTTCTTATTTTTTGCAGCGCTTCTCATTGCCAATGCAATAGGTGCTAAAGTTACCCTGCCTCATATAATGGGAAACGACATGGTATTACAACAACAAAGTCTATGCAGACTTTGGGGAAAAGCCACACCAGGCAAGTCGCTCACCGTAACCACTTCCTGGAATAACAGAAAATATAAAACCATAGCCTCCGAAAACGGGGAATGGTTGGTAGAAGTAAACACTCCCAAAGCCGGAGGTCCGTATAAAATAACGTTTGATGATGGTGAGAAGACTATCTTGGACAATATATTGATAGGAGAAGTTTGGATTTGCTCCGGCCAATCAAATATGGAAATGCCTGTTCAAGGTTTCTTGGGACAGCCTACGAACAATTCATTAGAAACTATTGCTAAAGCTGGTAATTATCCGAATATTCGTTTCATCTCGCTTCCGCAAACGGACAGCACTCAGCCCTTATCCGATTGCGATGCAACCTGGAAAGTATCAAATTCAGAAAACATACCAACGTTAAGTGCCAATGCCTATTTCTTTGCCAAAATGCTGAATGAAACCTTACACGTACCAGTAGGCATTATCGTATCTTGCTGGGGAGGCTCCTCTATCGAATCTTGGATGAGCCCCGAGGCATTGCAATCAGTAGATGGATGGGACAGAAAACAAGCTGAAGCAAGAAAGAAAATACAACAACGGCCCTCGCTGCTTTATAACGGTATGATTACTCCCATTAATAAGTTCAGCGCTAAAGGTTTCTTGTGGTCGCAAGGAGAAGGAAATATCCAGAATTACAAACTGTATGCGCAACTAAAAACCGCCATGGTGAAACAGTGGAGAACGGAATGGAAAAATCCTAATATGCCTTTTTATTTTGCAATGAGTGCACCGGGAAAAGGTCACAAAGGCAAACCCTTCCTTGTAGAACAGCAAATAAAATGTTTGGACATGATACCCAATTCCGGCATCGTGTTAACCACTGACTTGGGAAAAGAATTTGAATATCACTATCCACAAGCAAATATTGTAGGAGAACGTTTTGCTATTTTAGCACTTTCCGAGGCTTATCAAATGAAAGGTTTCCCCGCTCACGGCCCTTTGCTGGAAGGTGTAGTGATAGAAAACGGACGGGCCATCGTCACTTATAAAGATACACCTCTGGGACTTTGTCCAACAAGCTACAACATTACAGGTTTCGAGATGGCAGGAGCCGATCGCAAATTCCACCCTGCCAAAGCTCGGATCGTAGACAAAGAAGCCAAATTGGTTGTGGAGTGCGAGGAGGTTCCTGAACCTATAGCCGTGAGATATGCTTTCCACTCTTGGTATGAAACCAACCTGACCAATACTTTTGGTCTGCCGGCACAACCATTCAGAACTGATAACTGGGATAATGTAGAATAATTATGAGAATAGCATTCGTATATTTTCTTTTATTATTTATACTCTCTGTCCGAGTACAAGAAAGCACCAAATATAAAAGTTATCACCCGAAAGTAAACAAAAGATATACTTCAACCGTGGTACCCAGCAAATTGATAAACAGTACGCCTATTATCAAGAGCAAGTAGACAGTCTAATGCGAGCCAAAGGCTTCACTTTCGATCAATGGACAAGTAAAATGTTTGAAAATGCAGCACACAACGAAACTTATTGGGCAACTCGACTGGACCTTCCATTAAAATTCATTCTGAAGAAACCGGTCATGGCTTCTTCAGAATGGGTAACCTAAGTATACGACTGAGATACCCTAAATATGTGACAGAATTCACAAATATTTTTTTTAGACATTTACCAATAGCATATAATCACATGTATCAGTCCTATAGGTGTATCAGAAAGATGTTCAATCAGCCCCATTCCTCAATAATAACTCAATGCAGACATATTCATTATAGGATTTCCCTACTCAGCCACAAAAGTCTCCTGAGGTTTAGTACTTCCACCATTGGGAACAGAGAGGTAACGATTACATAAGAAAAGTTTGCCACAAGTAACCTCCCCTTCGATAACAATTTTCCCCAACTATCCATCTCCCGGCATGCCCTGCCGTAGACAAATTCAGGCCAATATTCACACGATACTCTGAAGTAAAGACAAAGTTTCCTCCCCTTGCCCCCATCTGAACATTATTAGATACAGTTAATTGTGATACAGATACTACAAATTGTGCTTGATCAGATATTACATTAATATTGGAAACTATGACTTTTCCACTTCCTACTATTCCAGACTTCTCTACATTAAATGTCATATAGGCTCCTTGCATGTTTCCATCACCAACTGTCAACTCTCCTTGGCACGTTAGAATACCGCCGATTAGTATATTCATTTTTTCTTGGCAGTTTTTGCTCCTAATGACAATTCTGAATCTATATCAATATACAGATTCAGGAACAACCGGATACACTCCTGCATATCATCTTCTGCCAACGAATACACTACCTGATTCAAATTATCAATCACTACATCATCATCTATCGTAGGCACTCGTCCCTTATCCCACAAGTAGGATCATTCCATTCCCCGGACTTCACTGCCTTCAATCCGGAAGCAGTCACTGACTCCGTAAAAAGCCCAATACTTAAAATGAAGAATGATATTCTTATCACATTCAATTGCAAGATTCTTACTTCTTGTCTATAACAAATCCCTTTTGCTTTTTGTCTATCTTTAGCGAACGGCTGGAGTTTTCATCAATAACGATACGTGCCTTTTCTTTCCCTTCAAAAGAGTTGTTCTGAATTAAGGTATTCAGCCCATCTCTGACTTCAATCACCGGCAGACCGGGCCATAGTTTCGGATAAGTACCCGATTCTATTATCTTGTTATTACGGAATATCAAACCATCGACAGACAGGGCACTCAAAATGGAATTATCAAAAGTACGGAATTCATTATCTTCAATTACAATATTCTTCTCATAAGGTTGGTCTTTTAAAGTTTGTTTCATGCGTGGATTAATCCAGATGACGGAACCTTTACCACCACCATAAACGCAATCATAAAAGATGTTGTTACGTATCAAAACATCATCTACAGCTCCCGATTCGTACCAGTGATTCAAATCTCCTTCAAACAAAATGGAGGTCATCATCGAAGAGAAAGTATTGTTTTCAATCACCGTCTTATTACGAATACTTATAAGAATGCTGCGGGCACGATTGTTGCGCACTACGTTGTTACGGAATATTGTAGTGGGGTACCAAGTAACATTATCAACAGCATCATTTACTTTCAATGTAGCTGGCAGTTCCTCAACAAAGGAAAGTTCAAACAGATGGTCATTGATTTTCTTAAAGCTTTTTACGGTAGCCGGTGCTATAGGCAAAAGAGTCTCGTTAGTAATAAACTCAACCTTATCACCTGAACTGGCAAAATTGTAATCGAACTGTTGTATATGATTCACTCCTGCACGAATGGTATGTTTGTCAACCAGTTCACTGATCTTAACATAAGTACCATGTATGTTACTCGCATCATCCAGCATGTTCTCAAATAAACAATTTTCTATTACTAACTCTCCTTTACAATTACAGAAGTGTGTAGCATCAGCCGTAGTAGACACCATTCTGCCACTCCCCTCACGCAGTTTTACGTTTACCTCATTAAGATGGATGTTTTCACTCTTTTCTGCAATGACTCCCATGCCTCCTGCATGATAGATATTGAGTTTATCCAAATGTAAATTCGAAGAGTTTGTTAAATGTATGGCCGGTGCCAATCGATTGGAACGATTTGGGCCTTTAAAAATATAAATCAAACCGGCAGGGGCAGGTGTTTTGGCAAACCTGGCTTTTATACGGTAGTTATTCCCTCCCAATGATTGATCAAACGTTTTTCTGGATGCAACACCATTCAACAGATAGGACTGGGCATTGTAAGCCACAGCGTTTGTTTTCGGATCAAACACCATTGACTCACCCAAGAAAGGTAACGATAATCCGTTGGTCACGAATCCCAGACGATTACCTTCAAACTCAGTCTTTGTCATTGGATTTACCGCAATATCTACATATTGCTCTAAAGCATTACTTTCCAAAACTTCAGCTTGCAGATAAAATGGCTCTTTCCAATCAATAGAGAAGTTTTTCAACTTGATACCCATAGAGTTCTCAACCAGAAAAGGTGTCATAACTCCATGAAAAATGAAATCGGAACCACCACCATCAATTTCAATATTGGTACAGCCAATCAAAGGAAAGGCAAAATACTTATAGGAATTATCATGATTGGTTACTGCATGATATTTGCCAATAGCCCTTTCAGGATAAAAATGGTACGTTCCCTTAGGAAATACAAGTATGGCATCCTTAAAATCAGCTTGCTGCAACGCCTCTAACACTATAGGAGTTATATCTTTGTCCTGTGAAACTCCTAAATTCTCCATTAATATCCGTTTCTGGGCAAACACAGTGCTTGTCCAAACAAATAGAATAAACCATATCGTTACTTTTCTCATGAATAAATCCCCTATGTTTTTAATGTTATTAATCTGTCATTTCCAGTATTTACTAAAAAACGGATCGTGCGTCTGTTCACACCAGTCCATTACCGCTGTACGAAGTTCATTCATTATTGCATCGTATTTTTCTCCCAGGAAAATGGGATGTAACTGATAAGGGTCCTTCTCATTATCGTACAATACTTCCTTATTCTTACCTACAAACTGGTCATAGTAGGGAGACATTGCAGCTACATAGGTATATCTCTTGGTACGCACTGCACGATAATAACGGTCAGGGCCATTGTCATTCAGTACGCCCCGATCGAACTGGAAGAAAATCTTATCGGTGGTTTCCTTCTCTTTACCATTCATATAGTCAGCATAACTGTTACCATCGATGACTTCGGGAATTTCAATGCCAGCAAGCTCCAGTAATGTAGGCAATATATCAATGCTATTAATCAGTTGTGCTGCCTTTTTGGGTTTCAACTTTGCCGGATAGGAAATCATCAAAGGGACTCCTATAGATTCTTCGTACCACAAATCTTTGTACATTCTTCCATGCGATCCCAATAGCTCTCCATGGTCAGAGGTATACACAACGATGGTATTTTCCCACTCCCCACTATCCTTCAACTCCTGGATCAGCTTACCAAAATTTTCATCAATGGAAGTAATGGCACCGAAATATCCTGGTAGTGCCGGATATGATTCTTTATTATCCACTTTCTCTACATTCTTCCTACGTGGCAGTTTATCAGCCGGTTCATACATCTCTTCAAAACGTTTCGGGGCGGCAAAACCACTACCTTTACGTATTGGCAAATCTTTTAATAGGGCATTCCAGTGACCGATATTATGCTTATTCTGAAATCCCGGTCCCATGCCATTATGTGGAGGAGCATATGATACCACCAAACAAAATGGCTTTCCTTCATCACGTTCTCCATTACGGTTCTTCAAGAATTCGAGTGCCTTCTCCGTTTCATAATCGGGCATCCAGCGTCCGGTAACAATGAGTGAGTCTTTATCCCCATAATACCGACCATCAAAATGGCGATGTCCCTGACTGATCAGCCAATATTCAAATCCTAATCTTCTCTCACGAGGAACAAATGAATACTTCCCTCCTTCATGCCCGTCAAGGTGCCACTTACCTATATATCCAGTACTATAGCCACTCTTTTTGAAAAGTGCTCCCATACCATTTCCATCATCCTCCAGACGACAATCGTTCCCGAATACTTTATTATTTTGAGTATATTTACCTGAAAACAGGCAGGCCCTGTTAGGTCCTGATACCGGATGTGCAGAATAGGCCCTAGTAAAAGTTACCGCCTCTTTTGCGAATTTGTCAAGATTAGGAGTTATCACAGGATCTTCCTTCATAAATCCCAAAGCTTGTCTTCTGTGCTGATCGGACATCACGAAAAGTACATTGGGCTTTTTCTGATCCATCGCAGGTTTCTTCTGTGCAGAAGAAGCCTGCGATAAACTCAATAAAGCAAAGATATGTATTGGATATCTTATGTCCATAGCTCTAATTTTTAGTATCTTGCTGTTTAGGCCAAGAGTATTTTTCAACCTCCAATCCCGTATTATAATCCAAGCTACGCGGATTATACCCATCAGTCTTACGAGCACGAGTATACTCAGTATACTCCCAAGTGGACTTAAAGTCCTTACGCCAGGGTCTGGCATGCCAATACACTCCCCGAAAGGGATCGCGCGTCTCATTCATGTGCTCAAGAATCAAGTTGTGCAGACTATCACGCAATACTGCATGAGTATCATCATTAATGAGGTTATCCAGTTCATAAGGGTCTTTTTCCAAATCATAGAGTTCATCAGTAGACATCAGGTTTACACTCAATTTATATCGTCCGTCAAATACGGCACGCAAAGGCTGGAAAGCACCAAAACCATCATGGTCTACCTCAAAACGTCCAAACTCCATGAAGACAGGCTTCTTAGGCTGATCCACGGGAGAGGTAAATGTGTTAAGAATGCTGCTTCCTTCTATCACATCAGGAATAGTAACCCCTGCAGCATCCAGAATCGTAGGTGTAACACTAATCAAAGAGATAGGAGTTGTAGTCACCAAAGAACTGGGAACATGCCCCTTCCATCTGACAATAAAAGGAACACGGGAAACATCATCATAGACGCATGGTCCCTTTGACTTCAAAGAATGTGCATTCAAGAAGTCGCCATGATCGGAAGTGTAAATCACAAGTGCATCAGGGTACAATTCATCTATCTTTTTCAGCAGACGACCTATCTCATAATCAATGAATGAAAGGGAAGCGAAGTAATAGGGATGCTTGATAGTCATCTCGTCCTTATTCTCAAACTGTCTGCCTTCAGCCCACATCTGTTGATAAGAGGGTTTGTTCTTCAGATTGTCGTAATGACTGGGGTTCTTAGGCCACTCGTAATCTTTGTACATCGAGGCATAAGGCTCCGGACACAAGAACGGATGATGGGGTTCATCGTAAGATACAGTCAGAAAAAACGCATCATCAGAAGTACGGCTTTCCAAAAATTTCAACGCACGCTCCGTAACCCGGTGACCATACGTAAACTCGCCCGGTATAGACTCTTTGTTAGTCTCCGGTAAACGGGATTTTATCCTCTCTTCTCTCGTGAGTTCTTCCAAATACATGCGCATATCATAGAAATACTCAGGGTCCCAGCCTTGTGGACAGATCCCGTTGCCGAAATAGTCGGTTCCATCTAAATGCCATTTTCCGGTATACGCACAGTAATAACCGTTATCAGAAAGCCTTTGTCCCAAAGTTTTTACATTATCTGCAATAGGCATGTCATTTCCCCAGGAAGCATTAGTATGCGGATACAATCCCGTAAATATAGCCGAACGGGCAGGGCCACTCACCGGGGAAACAGTATAAGCACGGTCAAAACGTACTCCTTCTTCTGCCAGACGATCCAGATTAGGAGTCTTTATTTCAGGAGTAATAGAACTCAGCATATCCCATCTGTGCGTATCTGTCATAATAAATATGATCTTACGCGCCTGTGCTTTGGCTGACACTTCGCCTTGAGGCTGATATCCGGTATTCGTTACTCCCTGACAAGAGCAAAGTACTCCCCAACCTCCATAGCGAAGAACTTTCGTTAATGCATTCCATTTCATAATCATTTATCTTTTAGAATTCTACTTTTGATTTATATTCGCTGTTTGTCTGGTATCCTCATCCATGCGAATAAATTCAGGAGTGTCAAACTGATACATATTCCCCTTCACAACCACATCTTTACAATGAAAAAGATCAACCAGTGGATTCTTCGGGTTATAAGGTTTAAAGTCCTTCGTCTGAATTATCTTATTATTACGAATAACCAAACCATTCACAGACGTTGCATGGATTATTTTGTTATCAAATGTATGAATCGTATTATTCTCAAATACAACATTTTTATCAATCCAGCCGGATTTATCAAAATTCTTGGCAAACCGGGGAGAAATGAATAACATAGCCTGCTCTCCGCCGCCTAATATACAATTGTGAAAGGTATTATTCCGAATAACTGTATTCTCATTAGCTCCGGCTTCATACCAGAAGTAAGCCTCCGGACGCATCAGAATGGAAGCCATCATAGAATTCAGATAATTATTCTCTATCAATGTTTTTCCTGGAGTTTTCAATACAATATTTCTGGCCCTGTGATTGCGAATCGTGCAATTCTTCATGACGAAACTATCCGTGTTCCATGTCTTATTCTCAACCAAATCTCCTTCTTTAAGCTCCTTAGGCAAGTCTTTGACAAACGTAAGCTCCATAGTATAATCATCCAAACGACGATAGTCTACAATCTTATTCTCATTTTGTCGATTTATCAAAGGTGCTATGATAAACCAGTTCTTATCTCCCGGACGGGCAAACTCAAAACCTCCTTGCTGGAAATGCATCAATTTAGCCTGCAAAGTCCGATTCGATATAATCTTTTCTATTCGTACATAAGTACCATGTACATTGGTTCCGTCATCCAGCATATTCTCAAAAAGACATCCGTCTACCACTACATTCCCTCTACAATTACAAAAATGAGTAGCATCGGCAGTTGCCGACAACATACGATCTGTTCCTTCACGAAGACATACATTAAAATTCTTTAAAGAGATGTTTTCTGATATTTCTCCCAAAAAGCCCATTCCCAAAGCATGGTATACATTTACATTTCTGATAACCACATCCTTGGACTTTAATGCATGAATTGCAGGTGCATAACGATTCTCTCCATTTGGTCCCTTAAAAACAATGATACTACCCACAGAAGGATAAGATTTGATTTTTTCTGTTATGCGTATGTCTCCATTAGACAGTTTTTCAACCATAGCATTTTGCTTTCGATGTATGTCCAATGTATTCGAATTATAAACCGGTGATTTAGAATATTTATCAAAGACCAGACTCTCTCCTATACCGGAATAAGAAAATCCCTCCTGATTAGGATACACTAATCGATTATCTGCTACTTGAAAATCATAGCCTTCCGAATTAAACCGGACATCATAACTTTTTGATTTAGGCATAGAACAAATCACTTCACCTTGTACATAAAAAGGGATCGACCAATCGATAGAACAACCGGTCAACTCAATTCCCTGAGAGTTGACGAATAAAAATGGAAGCATAGCACCTGTAAAGACAAATTCGGTTTCATCCCCTTCGATTTTTACATTTCTAAAACCATCAAAAAGAAAGGCTATATTCTTCTCTCCATTTTCATGATTCGTAATGCAATACGTCTTTTTAAATGATTCTGCCGGAGAAAAGTGGTACACGCCTTTAGGAAACACGAACTTCAAATCAGCCTTAGGCGCTTCTTCTATACTTTTTCTTATCACAGCAGTAATATTCTGCCCGTCTTTTATTTTTCCCGTAAAATCAATCACAGTCTCAGCTGCCATCAGTGCAGATGAAAAACAAGTGCTTAGACAAAGCAGCAGATTTATACCACACAATAATAATTTATACTTCATATCTATTTTTTTAATTGCTTATTTCTATTTCCTTTACTCTTACCTCCTTTGGCATTAGCTCCTGATTTCCTTAACGCACTATATGGATCCATAGTCACTTTGTTCAGTTTTGGATAACCGGCATCAGGGTTGTTCCAATACTCTTTGATAAAAGGATCACCAGTTTCATCCAAGTGCTTGACCAGTTCTGCATGGAGCCTATCGATAGTCTTATCATAACCCATACCTTTATAAATAGGATTCAATTGCAACGGATCTTTTTCACGATCATACAGCACCAATCCATCCTTCGTAAAGGCACGATTTTGATTCATACCGCATAATACGTAAGTGTAACGGGAAGTATAAACCGCTCTCCAGTAACGAGGTGCCTTCAATTCCTCTACCCCTCCGAAATCAAAAGAAGTAAAGGCATATTCAGGAGCCTTAAACTTCTTTCCCAATAGTAGTGGAGAATAATCGACACCGTCTACTCCCTGAGGAATACTCAACCCGGAGAGTCCCAATAGAGTAGGCATCAGATCAATGCTATTGAATACTACTATTTCACGCTTTGGTTTGATAACCCCTTTCCAGCCTACGAGGCACGGTACCCCCATGGATTCTTCGAACCAAGTTCCTTTTGTCATTAATCCTTGTGATCCCATGCTCTCACCATGATCCGATGTAAATACAATAATTGTATTCTCCAATAAATCATTTTGTTCCAGATAAGTCATCAGATTTCCAAAATCATTATCAATGGCCGTTATAGCACCAAAATAACCAGGAATCACTCTTGCACTGGTATCAGACGAACGGCGAATGGGTTTCAAATTACCTCGTATCGGATTCTTTTCATAGTCTATATCTTTATAAAGTGCCTCGTATTCAGCAGGTCCCGCATAACCATATCCCATTTTTAGTTTTTTATCCGGTCCATATTTACCCGGCTGATAGCGATCTTCGAATCCCGGCCCTCCACCCGTGTGAGGAGGATTATATGATAATACGAGACAAAAAGGCTGTTCACTTGTCTTTTGCTTCTCGATAAACTCGATACCTAATTGAGTTTCGTATGTAGGTGCCCAACCTTTAATATAAGTACGTTCTTTATCATCCTGCACATAATATCCCTGAAAAAAAGGTTGATGTCCCATAGATTGAACAAAATAATCAAATCCCTGACGTCTCACTGAGTCAGTTACATGATCATTCATTCCATTCAAATGCCACTTACCTATATAAGCAGTTGCATAACCGGCAGCTTTGAAAACCCGTCCCATCGACTCTTCATCCGTAGCCAACGGTACTTTATTCGCAAAGACCCCATTGTTGATAGAATACTTTCCAGTAAATAGACAGGCTCTACCCGGTCCTGATACCGGACGACATGAGGTAGCATTATCAAAAGAAACCGCCCACGAAGCAAATTCATCCAAATGAGGAGTTTGTACGGGATCTTCACCTTTAAAGCCCAAAGCTTGCTTGCGCCACTGGTCAGTCAATACAAAAATGACATTAGGTTTCTCTTTTTTCTTCTGCTGTGCTATCACATTTCCCGGCATGCTGCTTACTACAGAAGCTAATATTACTGATGATATTAAATTCACTTGTTTCATATTGTTCAGTTTTTAAGGTAAACTACTTAATAATCACATTGTCACAGTTTTCCTGATAGTACGGAGCATCACTTTGGGCATCGTTCCGATTCTTCTCTATCACAATATCCTGAGCTCCACTCAAAAATATAGTGTGGTCACTATTGCTTATTATTTCATTATCCTTTATCCGAATGTTCCTGATACCTTTCCATTCTGCTTGTTTCTTATTGACAGTAGTCGTACGGATGAGTATTGGAGCAATATCTTTGCCTTCTGCCCAATATGACCGGTCGAAACCCGCATTACGTATCTTATTATTTTCAATTACAATATTCCGGGGAACAAAGCCTTCCGGCCAGGATGCACTGTTTTGCAATGTAATCGCTCCCGTACTGAGGTTCTCCAGAATGTTTCCTTCAATTATCCCATTCTTCGCTTGAATAAGCATTCCGTAACGTCGGGAATTACGAAAGACATTGTTTTTAATCACAAAATTATCATTAGACTTACTATCGTTAAAAAACATATCTTTCGTTTTATCTCTACCTATCTGTAGATTTTCAAACCGGGCATCTATCTTAATTTTTGTAGCATCATCCATCGGAACAGCTTCTAACACCCTACAAGTACCTATCAAACGTCCCTCCCGCGGATTGAAAAGCGAGAGTTCGTCATTTACCCGCAATTTAGCGCTAACTAAGAACTGATTATCTGAAATAGCTTTTAGAATATAAACCAGTTCAGTTTTTATATTAATTGCATCATCCATCTGTCCCTCAAACAGACAACCTTCAATCCAAGGGCCTTCATAAGATGGAGTGACGTGTACACAATCTGCATTCTGACTGATAAGCCTATCTTCTTTTTGTTGTATCTTGCAATTCACAATGCTTATGCCCGTTGACTCTCTCAAACCAAAAGAGCCGGCCGGACCGGCATAATGTATATTATTCAGGAATGTAATCTGACGACACTGATTCACACTATAAGTAGAGCAGCCATTATAGCGAGCAATCATCGCAAATGGATCGTCTACAGCTATTTGTTCAATCACATTTTGGGTTGTCACGATGCGAAACAAATTCTTATCACCTAAATTAGAGACTTCTCTTATTGGCACCAGATTAGGAGCTTTATCTTTCAACAATCTATTATTTTCACGATCGAATAGAACCCCCCACTTTGTTTTTGATTTCGCAAAATTATCATCTGTAGGCCGTCCACCCTTTCCATCCGACCGAAAAGTAAATGTTTTGCCATTTATATCTACATCAACTACCGCTCCTTGAGTAAACGGCAAGGTTTTATAATCAATGGTCAGCCCTTTAATAACACCAGCCTGACAATTCTTCAATGTCATCAACGCAACATCCGGATTTTCTAAGATAAGAATAGCTCCATCACCCTCAATTATGAAGTCTGAGACATTCGACAAACTAAAAGCATGAGTTAACTTACTCTTCCGTTCTCCTACTTTTATCTGATAAATCCCCTTCGGAAATAATATTCTCACTCCACCACCACTTCGTTCACATTCAGCCAGCGCCCTGCAAATAGCCGGCCAGTCATTTTTATTATCATCAGGACAAGCTCCATAATCAACTACATTGATTGTTTTACTAACCGGAACAGATTGTATCGGCATTGAACGGGGGCTTTCAAAATGCGCTGGCTTATACAACTGTTGTCCATAGTTTATCACCGGAACAAAGCATCCAATAAACAAAAGGTATATTTTACTTGTTAATTTCATAATCCAATATTATTTTACTTTTTATATCCGTCAAATACTTTCATAGTGTTTTTACTATATTAGTTTTCTTTTTATGGCTAGTTTTACGCTTCACCGGCAAGGGTTTGGGCAATGAAGGAATCCAGAACTGTACATTTTGCCATAACTGTTGACGCCAACCGATAGGAGGTATCATCTGTTGAAACCAATCTTTAAAAATAGTCTTCATTTCTTGGGTCAACTCCGGGTATTGAGCAATTAAGTTCTCACCTTCCTTACGGTCTTCTTTCAGATTATGCAAATAATACGTATCCTCTTCCATTATATATCGCAACATAAAATCTCCTTTTCTCACCATAAATGCAGCTTCGGCTGTCTGCTGGTCAGACAAGGAATACATTCCCCAATTTTCTGCCTGCTGAGACATCCAGACCAAATACTCATGCACAGCTTTCGTTGAAGTTCCATGCAACAAAGGCATCAGACTTTTGCCATCCACCGCTTGCTGTTTGGGTAGTGAAATACCTGCTTCGTCAAAAAAAGTAGGAAATATATCCATTGCTGAAACCATTTCATTACAGACATATCCCTGTTTGATTTTGTCTCCATACCATATAAACATAGGAACACGTATCCCTCCTTCATAAGCCTGCCCCTTAAAACCGGAGAAGGGACCATTCTTTGGCAATACGGCAGCAGCACCTCCCGGAGCTCCATTATCAGATATAAAAACCAACATCGTATTATCTATTTCTCCTATCTTCTCCAACTCTTTCATCACCGCTGCAACTCCATCGTCAATGGCTGCAGTATAAGCAGCATACGTATTCAGTAATTTCGATTTATATTGGAAACGACTCATATATTTATCCGGTGCAGGTGCTCCTAATGGGCCATGCAGGGCGTTATAAGCTAAATATATAAGTTTAGGGCTCCCTTCATTTCCCCTAATAAATTGAACTGCTTCTTCTGTAAACTTATCAGTAGTATATTCCGCACATGCAATGTTTTCCCTGTTTCGGAATAATATGGGTGAATTATAATAAGAAGTGCCATGACTATTGAACCCGAACCAGTAATCGAATCCCCGATCCAAAGGATGATGTCCAGGAGAACAGGTATGTATTTCATCCATCCCCTTTCCATTATGATACTTTCCAAAAGCCCCGTTCGCATAGCCATAATCTTTCATAACCTGAGGCATAGTAAGTACCGTTGTTGGAATTCCGGTTTCTGCTTCTTTTATAATATATAATCCATATCGCTGCTGATAAGAAGATGTTAACAACCCGGCACGCGAAGGGGCACTGACATTGGCCGTTACATAGGCATTGGTAAATCGAACTCCCTCTTGACAGTAGCGATTCAGATAAGGAGTCGCTTTTTGCGCTGCTTCAAAAGCCTCTTCGGCAGTATAGTCCTTGACATGTATTCTGCAAAACTCTTGATTTAACTCCTTCTCTGTAAAATCGACATGGTTGGGGGCAAAAGCCCCCCATCCCATATCGTCTACCAAAACTAATACCAAATTAGGTTTCGACTTTGTAGCCGCATGCAATGTGCTACCTCCAAAGAGAGTAGCCAACAAAGTGCCTCCAGTCACCAGCGGAATTATATTTCTCATTTTCATGGCAAAAATTCAATTAATTATACCCGTCATTCTGAGTCAAAGCCCCTTTATGTAAAGATATTTCTCGTGCAGGAACAGGTCTGAATATATGGAACTCACTAATATGGCGCACTGGAATATTAGGATTACTCAAATTGGCACCCGGACGGGTTCTTGCATAATCGATGGATTGCTCCGTCACTTCTTTCAATACCCCCATACGTACCAAGTCAAACCAGCGATGTCCTTCTCCCAGGAGTTCCAACATACGTTCGTTCAAGATAGCCCGACGGAAATGCTCAATAGGATTTGTGGCTACATACCCCTTAATCTCTTTATTACCTTGTTTCTTCAGGTCTTCGTAAGTAAGTACCTCCAATATGGAAGTCGGTGTATATTCCACTACTTTTGCCCTTCTTCTCACCACATTCAAGAACTCTAATGCATCTGTTGTAATCCCCTTACCTTCTATATTATCTAACTCAGCCTGAGCCTCTGCATATACCAAACAAATATCTGAAACACGCAAGATCGGATTATTAACCGGTGTTCTATCCTGATTATATGAAGGGGGAACATCGATGCGGAATTTAGCAATTTGGAACTGTTTATAACGTTGTCCAAAAGCAATTGCTTTCACTTCTCCAGCTTGTGTTATTTGGAAGGTGGATATTGCCCAGGCAAAACGATCATCAACCGAAACACATGGTTGCGTAGCCGTCATAGTGTAAGTATAGTTGTCATTCACAATAGGCTGAACCGGGAAGATAACCTGTTGTCCTCCACCTTTTGCCGAAGGTCCCATAGGACCAAATAACGAGCCAAACCAGCCCCCCATTTCATTAGCTAATCCCGTAGACAATACAGCCTCAAAAAGAATCTCATCAGAACTTTCATTCGGATAAAAACAATCTGTAAATTTGGGCATCAGATAATTAGGAGCAAATATATCTAACACAGTCCGCGCCTCATCACGTGCTACAGTATAATAATACTTGATTGTTTCATCCTTGGAGTATTCCCTGCCTGATTGATCCGTATAATTCCACTCATATGAGTTGATACCTGCCAACTTCACCTGTTCAGTCATTTTAGGAGCCAGCAATTGCATAGATGAAGCTATATGCAAAGCTGCTTTTGCAGCAAGCGCATGAGCTGATGCCTTCTTGGCACGACCATATTGTGACACAGTTTCCGGCAAGAACTGCTTTGCATATTCCAATAATGTGAAAATATGCGCATAAACTTCCTTTATAGAATTTCTATCCACTTCATAGTTACTACTGCTTCTTGAAGGTGTAGTTAAAATCGGAACTCCTCCAAATATTCTGACCATATTAAAATACCACAAAGCTTGCAAAAAACGAGCTTCGGCAGCAATTGCACGATAACGCGGTGTAGCATTTAGTATTTCCTCACTCATTTCGTCTATGCGACTTATAATTTCATTAGTCGCATTAATTCCTGCATAACTATTAAGCCATACTTCCTGGCAAATTAAGTTATCAGAATTAAGTGTAGTATACTGGTCTAATTGAGTGGCGTATATCCAATTGGCACCTTTATTCGTTGCAATATAACACTCATCTGTACCAGCTTCTCCCAATACAGGAAATCCTGTCGCATAGGTACCCTCTTTCGTGGTTCCTCGTCCGGATATATAATAATAACAACCTACTAAAGCAGCCTCATAATCAGATAATTTTTCATAATATCCCTCTCTTGTCAAATCAGAGAATGCCTCATTGTCCAAGAATCCGATCTCACAACCAGTAAATAAGTTGGAGAGTAATAAAAGTGCAATAATATATTTATTTTTTTTCATCATACTCATAGTTATTAAGATGTACTTCATTATAAATCAATTGAGAATCCGGCATTAAATGTACGTGCTGTCGGATATGAATATTTATCCAATCCTCCAGTTAACGGGTTAGTAGAAGAGAATTCAGGGTCATACCAGGAATATTTTGTAAACGTAAACAGGTTGATACCTGACACAAATACTTTAGCACCTTTCACCCCCAAATGCCTCATTGCTTTTTTAGGCAGACGATAAGAGAAGGATATCTCTTTTATTTTCAGATAAGAAGCATCTTCAGCCTGCAGTTCCGTGGCAGTTTGCCTTCCTATATTATCTGAATAGATGTGTAAGGGAGCGTTCTGTCTATCAATAGTCCACATATTATCATAATATTGCTGTTCGATATTATAGTTGTTATATCCTCTCAGCATTGCATGATTAGTATTGAATAGTTTATTACCATAAGAGAATTGCAGGAAAATAGATAATTCTACATTTTTATAAGAGAAACGATTGGTAAATCCGCCAAAAAACTTAGGTTCATTGGAACCAAGATATACTTTATCATCCGAAGTAATCACATCCCCTTCTCCTTGTTTCTTCAACTTCAGATAACCGGGTTCTACAGCATTTCCTCTACTTACAACTCCCTCTCTCAAAGTAAATTGTCCATTATTTCCCTTTATATTGTCATAGATGGCCTTCTGCTGAGCCTTATCAGAGATAAAAGTACCATTAGCATCATAGAAATCACTAAAGTCACGACACTGATACAATCCATCAGTCTTATATCCAAACATAGCGCCGATAGGATAACCTTCACGAACATAAAAGACATCCAGGAAATGCCCCTGCATAATGGCTGTAGGAGTAATAGGAATACGATCTCCACTACCTATATTCTTCACTCTGTTCTTATTGAATGAAATATTCAGGTCAGAAGTCCATGTAAAATTCTTCGTATTCATATTTACGGTTCCCAAATTCAACTCAAGCCCCTTATTCACTACAGAACCAATATTCCGCACTACACTCTGATATCCTGAAATACCCGGAAGCTGCTCAGTGATAAGTAAATCGGTGGTATATTTATAATAAAGGTCGGCTGTAAAATTCACTCTACTATTAAATAAAGACAGGTCGACACCTACATTATATTGATCCGTAGTCTCCCAGCGCAGTTTATCACTGCCTATAGTTCCAGGAATAACGCCCATGTTGATAATTGGTGAACCGGTAGTACCTTGAGCCGTATTAAAACTATAGTATTTTTTAGACATCATTGCTAAAGCTGCCAATGTATTGATGCTTTGATTACCTGTACGACCATAACTTAGCCTCAATTTCAGCTGATCTATTTCCTTCACATTTTTCAAGAAAGCTTCTTCATTCATCTTCCAGGCAAAAGCTCCGGAAGGGAAGTACGAGAATTTATTTCCTTTCGGAAACTTGGAAGAGCCGTCAGCACGGAAACTGGCAGTGAATAAATAGCGACTCTTTAAAGTATAGTTAATTCGTCCTAAGTAAGACATCAGAGAATAATAAGAATAAGAATTTTCCGGCGGTAAAATATTTGCTCCGAACTTCAAGCTCTCTTCATCCAAACTCTCTATCTCCAAGCCTGTAGTAGTAGTGGTAAGATTATCAAAAATAGTGCGCTGGAAAGTAATACCTCCCAATACATTTACTGCATGTATTTCATTAAAGGTTTTCATGAAAGTTAATGTATTCTCATTTAGCAAGTTAGTAGTACGGGCTACGCCATGACTGGCGCGTCCCTTATCTACACGCCCCATACCTGATGTGGAAGGATAGAAGTTCTTACTTTTAGCATCAGTCATGTACCCACCGATAGTGGAACGGAGAGTCCAATGCTTTGAAGGAGTTACAATGACATAGGCAGTACCTTGAGTCCTGCGCGCGTCAGTTCTTTGAACAACAGAATTCAAATTCGTTATCGGATTATTCCAAGAGCTTCCCGGATCATCCGCATCCGTAGAATCCTCTATTTCACGGTCCGTAATGTTAGGCCTGAATATCAACATTTGAGTAAAAATGTTAGATTGAGTCTGGTTTGTAGCATTTACAATCCCATTATTCACCATCACAGATCCTGAAAGATTCATTCCTAACTTCAAGTAGTTATTTACCGTACTTTCAGCCTTCATAGAATACGAGAAACGATTCATATCGGAGTTCTTCACAATACCCGTTTTATCATAATACCCAAGAGAAAATGCATAGGTATTCTTTTTAGAACTACCGCGGAGTGATATATTATAATTCTGAGATACTCCTAAACGAAATATTTCATCCTGCCATACCCTGTTGATGCCAGTTATTTTGGGCGTTCCGTCAGGATTCCAACCAAGTGCGGTGTTTCCAGCCAACGTACTTTCACCGGGAACAAAGTCAGCCGGCAGAGGAAAGCGTAATCTCATATAATTTTCATATTCTGCCCCGGAAAGTGCATACGTACGTTTCTGAGGTAATAAATCAAAGCCAGCATCTGCGGAAAAGCTCAATTGCGTAGAACCATCTTTGGTTCCTGATTTTGTGGTTATTATCACAACACCATTGGCACCACGCGAACCATAAATAGCTGTAGCCGAAGCATCTTTTAAAACTTCAATAGATGCAATGTCGTTGGGATTAATCAACGCCATCGGATCCAATGAGGTATCTCCCATTCTGCTTGCTCCAGAAACTTCACTTTGTGAGTTCTCCATCAGTACGCCATCTATTACATAAAGTGGTGAAGTACCCGCACTAACAGAACTGGCACCACGAATCTTAATATTGATACCCGCTCCCGGATCACCGCCATTCTGAATGGCCATAACTCCCGCTATCTTACCCGCCAGCGCACTTGTAAATGATGCAGAACGACTTTCCTCAATCGCAGATGCCTTCATAGAAGCAACAGATCCTGTCAGGTCACTCTTTTTTGCGCTACCATACCCAATTACAACCAACTCATTTAGTTCATTGGCCTGATCTCCCATAGTAACATCCACTTTTCGTCTATTACCTACCCGAACAGTCTTTGCCTCTTTACCTATATAAGTAAAAGACAATCTTGAATTCTCATCTTTTACAGTAATAGAATAATTACCATCCATATCGGTGATGACTCCTTTTTGAGTCCCGACTTCCATTACAGTAACGCCAATCAGTGGCGATTCGTCCACTTCATCAATAACAACTCCTGTTACTTGAATTTGAGCGGATACACCCGAAACAAATAACAAGAACAACGAAAACAGTAATAGCCTCTTGCAATTTTCTTTAAAATTCATAATTACTAATTTAAGGTTTGTATTAATAGCCATAACTACATCTTTCGATAAAGACGTCACAAAAATAAAGATAAAGATTATCGGCGAATAACACGTATGTACCAACGATTAAAAAGGATGTAACAAAGTTCAATATTTGACCGTTTTTTCACTTTTAGGTCACATTACATTGCGCTATTTGTAACACATTAGCTCTCCATGTATCATCTGCCTCTTTTTTATATTGCACTCTCACTCTTATCTAAAATTATATTTTATCTTTGTTTCATAATCTACTATATTTATGAAGGCATTTTATTTATTACTCAGTATATTTCTATATGCTTCTAATCTGTCAGAAGCATTAGCATCCGATTTTAGTTTTAAATATCGTCTGGAAATTCTATCTATGAATCAAGGGCTCTCACAACATGACATCAGTTCCATTGCCCAAGATCGATATGGTTTTATTTGGATCGCTACTTATGACGGTTTACTGCGCTACGATGGATATACATTCAAAACCTATAGGTTTGACGATACCAATCCAAAATCTATCAGCGACAATCGTATTCTCTCCATATATTTGGATTCTGCCGAAAATCTATGGATAGGAACCGAAGGTGGAGGATTAAATTTATATAATTATGATCTGGAAGAATTTTCCAAATTCAAATTTAGCGAAAATCCCTTAGATAATAATATATATTCAATATATGAAGATAATGAGCATAACCTATGGGCAGGCACAGGCTGTGGAGTATATAAATTAAATTACTCACCAGAAAATAGAGAGCTCCGAATCACTCCCATCGTATCTAATTTCGAAGAAATGACTAATGTTCGTGCCATATACAGGAATTCAAAAGATGAAATGATATTAGGTACCACTATAGGGCTCTACACCCTAAATCCCAACAATACACCTCCATCCCATTCACATATTCTTCCCCAAAAATTGCCCAATATTACTTCATCCATTTTTGCCATAGAAACTTTAGATGACAAACATTTATTGTTAGGAGGATATGAAGGATTATTTTTGTATCATAGAGATACACATCAAATAGAAAAGATACTAACCTCATACCAACAATTGGAACGTATTCATACCATTAGAAAACAAAGCGAAGATACATTCCTAATCGGTACAGAGAATGCAGGGATTTTAACCCTAACCTATCAGAAACAAAGCTATAGAATAGAAAAGTTGGCCACAGACGAAAACGAATATCTTGAGAAATCAATCATAAAAGCCATATTCATTGACAATATGCAAAATCTGTGGATTGGAACAGGAACAAATGGAGTCGGACGATTGAATCTTTTATCTCCCCACTTTTACCGTTTTTTTGATGTCAAAAAAGAAGACAGGAATTTCATAAGAGCTTTCTACAAGGATAGAGCGAATAGGATGTGGATACAAATTAAGCAGAAATCATTATTTTATATCAATGAAAAACAGAATAATCCAATCCCTGTTACTTTACCGCAAACAGCCAATTCTATTACTGAAGACAACGAAGGTAATATATGGATTTCTACCACAGATAATATATATATGTTGGAACAAAAAAATAACTTCCAGCACCCACGTTCAGTTATTCCCACTCAAACATCTCACAAAGAAAAAATTACAAACATAAGAGGAATTCAATCTGACAGTAAGGGTAATATATGGGCAGGATATAGAAATGGGCTCATACTAATAAAAAAGACGAAACTGGATAAATTTGAAATCAAAATATACAATAAATTCAATCTGAAAAACAGTCAGATTAATATCAATAACCTATATTTTGAAAAGGGTACTCACCACCTATGGGCTTGCACCAGAGATTTTGGATTATTTATGTTTGAACTTGATGAGCAAAGTAACATTACTAATCAAACACGATTTTACTTATCGGATAATCATAACGAACAGATAAACAGTAACCATGTATGGGCAGTAACCCAAAGCAGTTCCAATAAAATATGGATTGGTACAGATGCGGGATTGAACAGCATCGACTTCTCTGGTGGAAAGATTCAGATAAAAAGCTTCAATCACATTAGCCAATTGAGAAATATCAAGATTCTATCCATTATTGAAGACACAAATAGTGCTTTATGGCTGGCTACCAGCAAAGGTCTTATCAAATTCACGCCTACCACCAATGAGATAAACCGCTTTTACTACAAAGATGGTTTATCAAACAATTCTTTAATGGAAACCAGTCAGATAGATGACAATGGGATTATTTACTTTGCCAGCATAAATGGGATAACCTATTTCCACCCTGACGAAATAACACGCAATCCAATTAAGCCTCAAGTACTGATTACCAAATTGCAAGTATTCAATAAAGAAGTAGAAATAGGGAAGAAAAAGAATGGAAGAGTTCTATTACCAAAATCAATTCTTGAAACTTCAGAAATAACTTTAAAGCACAATGAAAATAATTTCACTATCAATTATGTAGGAATACACTTCAATAATCCACAATCCAATAAATTTGCGCATCAACTAGTAGGATATGACAAAGACTGGATATATGGAGGTGCTGAAAACCGTTCTGCATCTTACAACAATCTTGCTCCCGGAAAATACCAACTGCGTATCAAAGCTTCCAACAGTGACCAAGTATGGGCGGATGAATATCGAACACTGGATATTGAAATCCTAGCTGCTCCATGGGCCAGTTGGTGGGCATACCTCACCTATACTTTACTGGGAATTATCATTATTTATATCATTGTCATACATTATAAGAGACAAGAAAAACTAAAATACAAACTACACATCGAACAATTAGAGAGAATACATGATAAAGAGATGAATGACAACAGGCTAAAATTTCACACCAATATTGCGCACGAAATAAAAACGCCGCTCACTCTTATCAGTGCTCCCTTACAGGAGTTGGTTAAGCATCCCACAGATGATACATTCATAATCTCCAGACTTCAGATTATTCAGCAAAGTACAAACCGCCTATCCAACTTAATCAATCAATTTTTAGATCTTCGAAAAATAGACAAAGAAGCTCTTCCATTATCTATACAAGAGACAAATATCGCACATTTATTTGAAGCGATACTGGAGAGCTTCAGACCTCTGGCAGAACAAAAAGGAATAAATTTTCAGTATTTTTCAGACTCTTCTGAAATACAAGGATGGATAGACAGAGACAAGGTGAGCAAAATATTAAATAATCTATTATCCAATGCTATTAAATTCACTCAAAAAGGACATCAAATAACCGTCTTTATCGCCAAAGAAGAAGATCATATCTTCTTTACAGTTGAAGATAATGGTTGTGGAATATCAGAACAAGATCTTCCACACATTTTTGACCGCTTCTATCAATGCGGTACTCAACAATCGAGTGGAACTGGCATTGGACTATCGCTTGTATATGAACTAATACAACTGCATCACGGAAAAATATCAGTAACGAGCACCATAGAAGTTGGTACAACCTTTAATGTTTCTATTCCTATCACTCAACATTATTACAAGGAAGAAGAAATCAACCAATCACATATACAAGAAGAACAACAATCAAATCTTTTACAGGAAGAATCACCTGTACAGCTTTCTGCCTCCAAACAAATCATTCTGGTCATAGAAGACGATTATGATATGCGTAAATACTTACATCAATATCTCTCCCCACACTTCGAGGTATTAACCGAAGATAATGCTTTTTCCGGATACGAAACAGCATTAAAATATATCCCGAATCTAATCATTACCGACATCATGATGCCTGGAATGAATGGATTAGAATTGTGTAACAAACTTAAAAACGATTTCCACACAAGTCATATTCCTGTCATTATACTTACCGCCAAAGCAGCAGAAGAAGACTTATTAAAGGGATATCAGAGTGGAGCTGAAATCTACATCACCAAACCTTTCAACCCGGATAGCCTGATACTTCAGGTAAGAAATATGATTTCACTCAAAAAATATCAAGAGAGAAATACACTTAATACGAATGATGATGACACTAACGAAAATAAAGATTATATAGCATTAGACGAAAGAGAACAGAAATTTATAAACAAGCTTAATAATTGGTTAGAATTACACTTAGAAGAAACGGATTACAATATAGAAGATATTTGTAAGGAGATTGGAACAAGTCGTATGCAATTACACAGAAAACTTACAGCCCTTTTAGGCCAGTCAGCATCCGAATTTATACGTTGCTATAAGATGAAACGAGCTAAAGAATTATTAGAATCAGGTAACTTTAATGTCTCTGAAGTTGTTTATAAAACGGGATTCAAAAATAATTCCCACTTTACTAAAACATTCAAAAAGACTTACGGACACCTTCCTTCTGAACTATTATGATCAATTCAATATTCTACTGAATATTCCTTAAAATCAAAAGCAGAAGGAAGAGCCGTACTCAATTCTTGGAGCAATAGAGAATAATCTAAATGACAAATGAACCGGAGAATAATTAAAATGACTATTTCACTTCAAATTTTCCTTGTAACTTTATATCTTGTGAAGAACTTCCCACCATTACCGCAAACGTATCCGGTTCTACTAGGAAATGATTATCCTTATTCCATAATCCCAACTCTTGCGGAGTAAGTACGAAATCAATCACTTTTTCTTCGCCCGGTTCCAGATGGATACGTTCGAAGCCACGCAATACTTTTACATATGTAGTCACAGAACTCATCTCGTCATGCAGATAAAGCTGAACGACTTCATCTCCCGCAACTTTTCCTGTATTCTTCACTTTACAACTCAGCTTCACACTACCTTGTACACCAATGACCGGATTTTCTATCTTTAAATCACTATAAGCAAAAGTAGTATAACTCAAACCATATCCGAAGGGATAAAGCGTACCGGTAACACGTACAAAACCTTTTGAATCGGAACCCGGTTTAAAAGGAAAAGCAAAAGGTATCTGCCCTACCGAACGGGGAAAGGTTACCGCCAATTTACCACCCGGATTATAATCACCGAAAAGTACTTGTGCCACAGCATCTCCCATAAATTCTCCCGGGAACCAAGCATGTACAATACCCGGAATATAACGCTCAGCCCAGTTGATGGTGGCGGCGCGTCCGTCTACCAGTAACAAGATCACAGGTTTGCCCGTTGCGTATACAGCTTGCAATAGTTTTTCCTGTCGTCCGCACAAATCCAGATTGGTACGGGAATATTCCTCACGCACCGTCTTCTCATTTCCTCCCAGTACCATGATGGCTACGTCCGATTCCTTTGCCAAGGCTACAGCCTCATCCATCATAGCCTGTTCTTCCTGATCCAATGGTACTTCGTAAAGCTCACTCTCCGGAAAATATTTATCAATAATGTCTGTTCCTTTTGCATAGCGAACCTCTGCATCAGGCAAATACTCTTTTATTCCCTGATATACCGTCTTTATCGGAGCATTAGCCGGACCATAACGACAAATCAGGTTCTGCACTTCATTCGCATTAGGACCAATCACTGCTACTTTCTTCAAATCTTTGGAGAGTGGCAGGATATTATTCTCATTCTTCAATAAAACGATAGATTCTAAAGCCGCTCTCATGGATACTGCCTGATGTTCCTTGCTATGTACCACCTTTTCAGGATGTTTGGCATCTCCCTTATAAGGATTATCAAACAACCCCATCCCAAACTTTACCCGCAACACATCTGCTACACGGCTATCAATCGTCTGCATGGAAACCTTTCCTTCACTAATAGCCTGCCGAAGCGGACGAATGAAGTTCTCGGGCAAAGTAAAGTTAGTACGCACATTCAGTCCCGCATTTACTACCTGGGCAGCTCCATCTACAGCATCGGCAGCCACCTGATGCTTGGAATAAAGAAATTCTACCGCTTCACTGTCAGACACTACATAGCCTTTGAAGCCCCATTCGTGGCGAAGTATTTCAGTAAGGAAATGATAGCTTCCGGTAATCGGTTCACCATCATAGTCATTATACGAACTCATGACTCCCAATGCTCCGGCTTCGCAGAAAGCCTTACGGAAAGGTTCGATATAAAGAGTCCGCATCTCGCGCGGTGCTACGTGTGGATCGGTACGGGTACCGGCATCACGCCCACCGACAGGGATACTATATACTGCAAAGTGTTTGGGAGTGGCAACCAGCCCTTCTTGCTGAAGTCCTTTAATCATCCGTTTTCCAAGTTCTCCCACCAGAAAAGGATCCTCTCCATAACATTCTACGACACGTCCCCAACGCGGATCTTGTGCAATATCCAGAATAGGAGAATAAATATTAGTATAACCTAATGCTTTTGCTTCTTCAGCGGTGACCTGAGCTATTTCACTGATCAGTTCCTTATTCCAGGTAGCCCCCTGTCCGCATTGGGCAGGGAACATGGTGGCCCGGTCATGGCAAAGTCCGCGAATACCTTCGTTGGTAAAATCGACAGGTATTCCCAGACGGGTCTGCTCCACAAACCATCGCTGAATGGTCTGCCGATTTTCTACACTATTTACATAAGGATATGATAAAGAAGAACCGAAACGTCCCAAGCCATTGGCCTGTTCATCTATATTGGCTATACCGTCCTTCCAAATTTCATCTTTCCACTTCTCAGTAGGAAGAGAATCTTTCAGTACACGGCCGGACCCGTACAAGGTAGCCATCTGGCAAGTTTTCTCCTCCACGGTCATCTGCGACAGCAGGTCTTGTACTCTTGCCTCTATCGGTGCCGAAGGATCTTCGTAGATATCCTTCACACCGTTCTTGTTAAAATCAATCCAGCCTTTCTTATATATACCGGGATTATTACCCGCATACACACCCGCACAAAGCGATACAGCAATACATAAAGCGATTCTTCTTTTCATAGCATCTTTTTAGTTTTCCATTTCAAATATCAGTTCTCCACCCTTCATCAAGTCGAAATGAGAGAATCTCGGTTCCGCCAAATCCTCACCATTCAACTTCATGGAGCGAATATACTTATTTTCCACACTATTATTCTTCGCTTGGATTACAAAATCTTTCCCATTACTCAAATGAATAGTCACTTTATCGAATATCGGACGGCCAATTTCATAAACCGGACGACCCGGACAGAACGAATAGAATCCCATAGCACTCAATGCATACCAAGCAGACATTTGTCCAACATCCTCGTTTCCGGAAAGCCCGTTAGGATCATTATGGTAGAGTGTACGAAGAATATGGTCTACTAAAGCCTGTGTCTTGCGAGGTGCACCGGCATAATTATAAAGGTATGGAATATGATGACTTGGTTCATTGCCATGTGCATACTGGCCAATCATTCCGGTAACATCGGCAGCGGCGTTCGGATCACCCGTCAGTTCGGAACTTGTAGTAAACAGCGTATCCAGATGGGCTTCGAAAGATTTCTGTCCTCCAACCAGTTCCATCAATCCTTCTACATCTTGTGGAACAAACCATGCCCATTGCCATGCATTCCCTTCTACGTAATTACTGGGACGTTGCACGGATGCCGGATCAAAAGGCGCAATCCAACTGCCATTGCTCAGACGTCCCCGCATCAGTTTAGTTTCCGGATCAAAATAGTTCCGATAGTTCTTGGAAAGCTCCATATATTTATCATAAAGGTCTTTACGATTATGCTCCTTCATCATCTGGGCTATCAGCCAGTCATTATAAGCAAATTCCAGCCCTTGTGAAACAGAACCACCTACCTTATCGCAAGGAATATATCCCAGTTCATTCTTATATTTAATGGATACAGGCATCAGTTTCCCATTCAGAATCTGGCGATCCATCATCGGCGTAACACCCGTAGTATCATATACCGATGAACGTATGCATGCTTCCAGTGCCTTCTTTACATCAAAATCGCATTGTTTCTTCATCATAGCATCGGCTATGACAGAAACGGCATGGTAACCGATCATAGTACCGGTTTCATTAGAAGCCAGTTCCCATTTAGGCAAGATGCCACCCTCATCATACTTACGAAGCAGTGAACGAATGAAAGCCTGATTCTGCTCTGGTGTAACAATAGTGTAGAGAGGATGAGCTGCACGGAAAGTATCCCAAAGAGAGAACACCGTATAATTTGTATAAGAAACATCCTGCTTAATCTCATGTCCCATTGTACGGTAACGCCCGTCCACATCGGATGCCAGGCTCGGCTGGATAAATGCATGATACAGTGAAGTATAAAATACAGTACGGCTATCATTGTCCGAGGTTTCGATATCAATCTTTCCAAGGGCTTCATTCCAGGCAGTATTCGCCTGTTTCATGACACCTTCAAAGTCCCAATTGGGGATTTCGGCCTCTACATTCAATCGGGCGCCCTCTTCGTCCACACTTGAGATACCTACCTTTGCCAATACGCGTCCGTCAGCAGGGAGATTTCTAAAACTCATCACTGCCTTAGCGGTATTGACTGTTACAGATGTACTATCCGGTTGATACTCAGTTCCCGAATACAATTTATAATCAAACGGACTGGAAAACACTGCATAGAAATATACATAGTGACGCTTAGCCCAACCAACAGTATATTTCATTCCTGCTATGGTAGAATCATTCACCACACGAATCTGAGTAACAGGATGCTGATGACCATGAATGGTAGGTTCCATATCCACAATCAGACGGGCATCACTTGCCTTAGGGTAAGTATACCGATGCAGGCCTGCACGCAAAGTAGCGGTCAGTTCCACATTGATAGAATCATCCTGCAACAGTACTTGATAATATCCCGGCCGGGCACTCTCTTGTTCATGCGAGAAACGAGAACGATAGCCTTCATCCGGGTTTTCTGCTGTCCCGGCAATCAAAGGTTTCTCGCCGACTACGGGCATAAAGAGTATATCGCCATAATCTCCAATACCCGTTCCACTAAGATGGGTATGGGTAAAGCCCATGATGGAAGTATCGTCGTAATAATAGCCGGAACAGGCATCCCAGCCAAAGAGACGGGTATCCGGACTCAACTGTACCATTCCATGGGGTAAAGTTGCACCAGGGAAAGTGTGGCCATGTCCACCAGTCCCTATAAATACATTCACGCTATCGGTATACTCCTTTGGGAGATCCTGTTCTGCACAGGAAAACAATCCGATTCCTGAGGCCAACAACAGCATGCAGAGTTTATTCTTCATAAAATTATATATGTTTATGTTTTTGTTACCAATCATCTGTCCTGAATGAAGATACCGGAAGACCGAACATATTATAAAGACAGCCTTTCACATAATCCTTAAAAGCATATCGCACTGCCACCGGATGTGGCACCTCCGGGCTGGAAACGACCACCGTTTGAGCATCTTTACCCAAATGCGCATTGGCAGGATGGAACACCCTATCCTCACCGGCTATTTCGAAACCTGTCAGTGGTTGGCGATATGTAGTCAAACCTTTACCTACTTCATCAAATGATACTGCGATCTTATTTCCCTCTATCTGCATAGACTTATACAACGGACCGGTTACGGGGAAACCTTTCTTACCATAAGTTAGTCCTAAGGCCATGTATGCAAAACGATTACCTACGGTTTCCTTCTCCATAGGATGTATGGTACGCGCATCACCGATATCAGTCAGAATTATCATTCCGGAAGAAGGTACAATACCCAGACATTTTGCCTGAGCCTCACGCAAATAGGCCGAGTTTTTTCCTTTTCCCTCACCCTTATTATAGTTGAATGGAGCAATCTGAGCATAATAGAAAGGAAATTCCCCTATTCCCCATTGTTTCCGCCAGTCATTCACCAACGAAGGAAACAGTTGCGTATACAGGTCGGGGACATCTACATTGGCTTCTCCCTGATACCACAAACAGCCTCGTATACCATAACCGACTACGGGACTCAACATACCATTATAAAGAATAGAAGCATTGTGTACATCCGACAAGTCTTTGTAAGGTTCTATCCCTTCTTTACTCATCCAGGCTTCCACCCGCGAACCTCCATAACTCGCATGGATGATACCTACGGGTACCTTGAGCACCTGGTTCAGTTTGCGTGCAAAGAAATATCCGGCAGCCGAGAACTCGGGGACTGTTTCAGAAGAAGCTTCCTGCCAAATACCTTCACAGTCAGTCAGTGGTTCGGACGTCATCTTGCTTCCTACCATAAACATACGAACTTCGGGATTTCCGGAAGTGGCAATGGCATCCAACGAACCAATCACCGGATCACCATAACGTCCGCTTACCCGCATATCCATATTGGACTGGCCGGAACAAAGCCATACCTCACCGATCAGTACATTATTGATATGTACCGACTCACCATCGCTCACCTCTATGCTGTAGGGACCACCATACACAGGTGTCTCTACCTTTACTTTCCAGTTACCCGATTCATCGGTAACTGCCGTATATTTCTTAGCATTCCATGAAGTCTTTACAGTTACTTTCCGCTGTTTCCTGTCACTGCTTCCCCAAATGGCAACCGCACTTTTTTGCTGCAACACCATTCCGTCAGAGAAGAAAGACGGCATTGTAATACGTGCCTGCACCCCTTCCGCCAGAAGCAGAAAGGATGCAAACAGAGCCATTATTAACTGATATCGTTTCATTGTTTAATTTCTTACGGGCATCTTAAATGTCAATGGAATTTCTTTCCTGAGCATACGGGCCGCCTCACCAGTCAACCACAGGTAATGATCGGAAGGTTGGCCGTCCATATCGATAAACTTGGCAATGTCACTAACCGGATGATCGCCCGTACATTTAAAGATAGCGGTACCTTCATCCACCTCATCAAACATGGCTACATAAATCATTTCCGCCCCTGCCATCATCGCTGTAGAAAGTTGCTGCCAATAGAAGCGTCCTCCCTGACGGGGAATACTGCCTACAGGCTTTACGTCATCCGGAAACTCCAGTTTGCTGAGATTATGCCAACTGAACCCAGGAGTTACGGCGGGAACATAATCTACTCCATTCTCTTCGCACCAGCGGATATCTCCAATAACCAGGTCACGAAAACGATCCATATCATTGTGCAATAACGGAGAGAAGCGCTGGATAGTCCACGGCAGAACGATATCCGCCTTTCGGATCAATGTATGCAGATAAGGATCATTCATACAATCGGATTCCAGAGTGCGCCAGAAGGTAGGAACACCCAACATTACCGTGCAACCGCCATATACCGGATCATTTTGCAGGAAGTCAATCAAACGCTCCATGCCGATATTCCTGATATTGTAAGGACGGTCGGGGAAACCAACACCCCAGATAGCCACTACCGGCTTTCCGTTATGGTGCAAATAAGTTTTCGTACCGGACTGATTAGTCACCTTCTGATTGTCCACCAGCCTCTTCCAGTCTTCTATTATCATGGAGCAGTCTTCACCGGATCTTCTCAAACCGGACAGATCATACATCACAGCGATGGCACGATCATACTTGGAAGCTGCTTCCAAAGCATTTTCCAGGATACGGTTAGGCACCGAATTCTTCTGATCTCCACGGGTATAGTCCACAAAACGCTGTACAAACACGCCATCCACTCCGTAATCTTTCATCCACTTGAAATGCAAATCAACAGTAGACTTGTCCGCAGAGCTGAATACACGTGCTTTTCTTCCGTCGGCATGGCGGAAAGAAGTCTCATACGTTTTCTCATACTCGCTCACATCGGGCCATGCATCAATGGTACAATGTTTCTCGTCAAATTGCTTTCCGGTTCCATAATGGCCATAACCTTGATTTGTACCATCCTGCGGTCCACGAAACCAACCTTGATATCCCGCCATTACCAATCCTTTATAACTCGGATAAGAAGTCTCCGCGGCGTGTCTGGAACCGGCATAAGTGAACAAACTCATACCAAGCATACCCAATGCTATGAATAACTTAACTCTCATAAAATATTATTATTTATATCTATTATTAAAAAACTTTCCACCTATACCTCTGCCATTGTCTATTATTTCATATTGCAAATGTAAGCCCGACAGATTAATGCTTCAGTTATATTTCAATTAGCTTACACTTAATTTTCAATTAATATGAGGATTGTTTGCCTTTCCTATATTAAAATCATCTTAAAAGTGTCTTTTTAAAGATTATTAAAACAGATTTCGAATGTAGTTAATACGAAATTAATCACAAGATAACAACCCGGACTTACCTTTGTACATAGTTTATAACTCATAGTTCAACTACTAATAAAGAATATTATGAAAAAAGTTTTTTCAAACCGTATGAATGGATGCTCACTGATACACTTCTCATTTCTGTTAGCTTTCCTCTTTCTTTCTGTCAACGCAGAAGCTAAAGTAAAACTCCCCTCCGTACTTGCAGATAATATGGTGTTGCAACAACAGACAGACGTCAAACTCTGGGGGCAAGCGCAAGCCAAAGCAACCCTGACAGTAAAGACCTCGTGGAACAACAAAACATACAAGGCTATCGCTGACAATAAAGGCCAATGGGAACTACAGATCCCCACTCCACAGACAGGTGGACCTTACGAGATAACTTTCAATGACGGTGAACCGCTCACTTTAAAAAACGTATTGATAGGTGAAGTCTGGTTCTGTTCCGGACAGTCGAATATGGAAATGCCGATGGGAGGATTCGACCGTCAACCTACCAAAGGAACCAATGATCTGATTGCCAAAGCAAAACCATCTACCCCTATCCGCATATACAATACTGACTCTCAAGAAGGTAAATGGGTGCGCCAATTCAACAAGACCCCACAAAAAGACTGTCAGGGTGAATGGTTGGAAAACACTCCAGTGAATGTAGCAAACACTAGTGCCGCCGCTTATTATTTCGCCCGATATATACAGGAAGTTCTGGAGATACCGGTTGGTATTATCGTTTCTACCCTGGGAGGTTCTAAAGTGGAAGCATGGATGAGCCGGGAAGCGATTTCTCCTTTCAAAAGTATCAATCTGTCGATCCTTGACAATGATGAGCAGATAAAGAATATAACCGCTACTCCCTGTGTACTGTATAATGCCAAAATAGCCCCTTTCACAAACTTTGCTATCAAAGGTTTCCTCTGGTACCAAGGGGAAAGTAACCGAGACAATGCCGATCTGTATCAGAGTCTGATGCCGGCCTTTGTAAAAGACTTGCGAAACAAATGGAACCGAGGTGAGCTTCCCTTCTATTTTGTGGAAATAGCCCCGTTCAATTATGAAGAAGCAGATGGAACTTCAGCTGCACGGATGCGCGAAGTACAACTGCAAAACATGAAAGATATTCCGAATAGCGGTATGGTTTCAACTTTAGACATAGGCCATCCCGTCTTTATACATCCCATGGATAAAGAGACTGTCGGAAACCGTCTGGCGCTCTGGGCACTTGCAAAGACTTACGGTAAGAAAGGATTCGGATATGCATCACCTATTTATAAATCCATGGAGATATCCGATAACAAAATATACATCAATGTTGAAAATGCCCAACGGGGATTGTGCCCGATGTGGACTTCTCTCAAGGGGTTTGAGATAGCAGGAGAAGACAAAGTATTCTATCCGGCATTTGCTGAAATAGAAACCAGCACTACCCGTCTGACAGTATCCAGTGATAAAGTACCTCATCCGGTAGCAGTTCGGTATGCCTATAAAAACTATGCAGAAGCCAATGTTTTCAATATTCATGGTCTGCCACTGATTCCTTTCCGAACAGATAACTGGTAAAAAGATAAATTAAGAGATACCTCCTGACCGAGAGAATCTTAGTACAGAACATGTACAGCTCTGATATAACTTACTTATAATAAACATCTTGCGACAGCTACACCCTTTTACCCGGATGGCTACACCCTTTTGTGGTCAAGGCTACACCATCCGGGTAAAAGGGTGTAGCCATTCCACAATGTCACATTCACAAGAATCTATCCATCCAACATCTACTTCTTATCAGATCCATAAATCAATCCCTCACCCGACTTATTAAACCGGAAACCGGAAATATAGTAGTTGTTAGTAAACTCTATCGATTTACCCTGCGCTCCCAGTCTGGCGTACCCTTCATCTTTGACAGTTGTCTCCGCCATTTTTTGAGCGAAATAAGAAGTATAGACATGCGCTTTACCACCTCTAACATCTACACCCTGCGTACCGGAACGTGAGAAATTAGCTTGTTGGAAAGATACAATACCATTATTTATTATCGCCCCGATGACAGGGCTGCCCCAAAATGCACTATTGTACAAAATCAATTTAGCATCAGGATGAACTTTATCGGTATTGACCTTATCTCCCATGAGAACATAAGACCTGACCGGCTCATTTGGAATTTTAGTATTGACCAATTCTGAGTTAATGGCAACTATCTTAGTATCCTTATCCGCATCTTCTACAAACAGAGAATAAGTACACCCGTCAGAACCATGACCTATAACGGTCATTTCCCCCGGATACTTGCCTGTTATTGCATCTTTCTGAAAATGGATTCCATATACCGAGCCATAAACGAAATTATTGAAAATAGTCTGATTCTTGACATCTGCAAATTTAAGCGCACTGCAATTGGACTGTACGAAGCGCATCATAAATACTTCCGGATATCCTTGCCCCCCTTCCGGAAGCCTTGATCCGTAATGAGGATTCAACTGCATATTGCGGATGAATCCGCCTTCGGCGCCACCGCCAACCCAGATACCTGCCCTTAAAGGTACACCACCCAGATAATCGACATAATGCCCGCTCGTGTCGTATGAAGCCAAGTCTATGCCTTTGTCACCTACAGCTATGGTTACGTTTATAATATACACCTTCGGACCTTGTCCCTGTATCAGGAACGGGGTCTTTCTCGGGTTTTCAACACTAAAACCATCGGAAGCGATATTAAGCTGTGCCAGCGTAATACCTCTGATACCTGCATGGGCTTCAAGCTGTATGAGCGAAGGCCCGCTTTCTCCTGCGTTTCCGCCATCATAATTGGTAAATATGGCAGTTCCACCACTTTGTGTGTGATGTTGTACATCCCATGATCCCCGCAGTTCAACCCCCGAAGGCACTTTTATAGGGTTATTCACTAAATATCTTCCGGCCGGCAGGTAGAGCGTACCTCCGCCAGCGGCTTTCACAGCATCCAGCGCAGACTGCAAATCAGCCGATACGTCTTTTACGGGACGATCATTATTAAAGCCAGTCGCCCTCGCTAAATCCGCTTTCAATACTCTATCCGATACCGGTCTTGGATGCACGTCGATATTTGTTTTCACATTTTTAGGAATGGGCTCAAAGAAGTATTTCTTCCCTGTGATAACTTCCACTTTAGCGGAAGTACTGTGATTATCCACCTTCAGTTTAGATTTATAGCCCGAATTAACCGATTTCAAGGTATGCATATTCGCTCCGAGATAGACATGCCCGGCATTCTTTTTAAATTCGCACTGGGACAACAATACATTACCCCTGTTCATCCTAAGAGCATAATCATTATATTCACTGAATGTACAACTTTCAAACGATACGACCCCTCCGTCGCCATCGCCTACGACAGAACCTTTGAAATCCACACCGTTGAATTGTACAGAAGTGCTGAAATCCTTATAGAAATACACTGCATTACCATCTTGACCCGCTCCGAAGGATGAGTTGGATATAAGTATACCATACGGATTGACATCTTCAACGTACAACCCGTTACCGCAGTCGCCTACATGCACCTCATACAACTGAGCGTTGGGAGCATCGGCAAAACCGGGTTCACGCCCTATCCACACACCTGTTTTATAACCTGATATATACAGATAAGAAACATACTCCCAGTCTGAACGGTGCATTTGATATCCCGTGCCATTTGCCCTTGTATAAGCTGTTACATCCTCAAGAGAAGGTGCTCCCGGAAGACCGGAATTTGCCCAGTATTCAGGACTTATCCTGACATTCTCAATGCGTCCGATATCGGTACATACATGCACTTCGATACCTTTATTAAGAGCCGTCATATAACTGTTCAGAACATAATGTAACTCACTCGGAGCAGAATTAAAACCATTGTAAGAGTTTACAAGAGTGACACGTTCTATCGTAGCACAATCTCCCTGGGTTTGGAACAGCGTCCACGGATATGGTTTTACATGATGGATATCCTGTTCAGGATACCAGATAGAGAGATTAGTAACTCCAGTGCCCGCGTTCATCTCTATGAATCTATCAGCTATACTGGTATAGGTGGTACGAAGCGCATTATCTGCCTGGCCGTCGTTCCACCAGCTTTCAACACTTCCATCGTAATTCGGTGAGTCTTTACCGACACGTACTTCGAGAATTGTTCCAAGGACTTTCCCATTATGGGATGCCGGATCAGCCCAATCACCACGAAGCTGCACACCAGGGTGGAGACGCAAAACATACTCAAAATGAAAATCTTTCTTTGTTTCCGAACGGCCTTGACGAACTCTGACGTTTTTAGTACCGACCTGCGTACTACGGAACTCATAATTTCCGGCTGGTATATATACTACTCCGCCACCACTTTGATATGCAGCGTCAATAGCCGCTTGAAAAGCAGCTCTATTATCAAATCCCGGTTCAGCTTTAGCTCCAAATTCAGGGGCAGTCACAACAAAGTCGGATATGGCCCAGTCTTTTGTGGGATAAATAGTTTTGATACTTTGCTGTGGTACCTGCTGCTTTGTTTGCGAACAGGCGACATTCACAGGAAGCATCATCGTTAGGGTTATCATAGCTGTTACCCACAACTTAGAAAACGTTTCTGTAGTTTCGTTATTTCGATTCATAATTATTGATTGTTCTAAAAGGGATTAAGACTCACCACAGATTATGCAGATTAACACAGATTGATGAATTATTTCGTTGATTATTAGATTCATGAATCTGTGTCAATCTGTGTAATCTGTGGTGATTTGTATTATCTGTAGTGATTTGTATTATCTGTAGTGAACTTACATTCCTAACGCAAAGAGTATTTAATATAGTTACACAAAATCTTTCGAGCCACTTCTGCCGGACCTGACGGATCACTCAAATTATCAGCAATATCCAGAGAAGAGAAAATAATCTTCCCTTTTCCGCAAGGAATAACTCCCACTGCTGTACCCAATTCAAACGGAGTACTCCGATAAGAGCCCACCACTAACTCCTCTCCTTGCATACGGAAGCCGAATCTACGATCCCCATTCTTTACTACGACCTGATAGGGCCAATTCAAAGCATCGTCCACCGGAAGGCCTTCAAATAAAGGATGCTTCTTCACAAAATGAATTCCTCCAATCCAGTCTTTCCCAACATTATAATAACCATTGTATACCGTATTCGTATATTCAGCAACAGACTTCATCCAGGTTTCAGTGGAGCCAAGCAGAATCAATGTGGTACCCTCATTCTTTACCCGCTCAAACAACTTCTGCGGAGCTATGGTGGCGGCACTGGGTTGAGACCACTTCAACTGTATCTGACCGGACTGACGGGTTTGTCGATACACCAGCCTAACTTTTACCGGTTTACCCGCTTCCATCACCACAGGTCTATCCTGCTTCATGGGAGATTCATTATAATATTCATCAATCAACTGCCGGCCGTCCACATACATACGTACTCCACGATCCGTTTCAACACCAAGCAGATACTGCCCCGACTCAGGCGGATAGATCTCTCCCTCCCACACAACAGAGAAAGGCTGATTGGCAGGAACCGACTCATCGGGTTGCGCACCGTCTACGAAAGTCCGGTTAATTTCTGTAGCACTCTTTACAGCTGCTACAATGTTCATATCTGCCTCACTATACCAAGTAGCCTTCAAACTGGACTTTCCATCTTTATCCTTGAAATAAGCCGAAGGGATCACAACCGGTTCATCCAGTGATGAACGATTAACAACAAGCCAGTCCAGCTTTCCCATTTCAGAAGTAAACGCCGGAAGTTCCTTACCGGTGGCTTGTTTGTAAAAAGCGGCTACTTTATCATTATTGCTTCCATAATAAGCACCCTTTCCGGCCAAATCACTTGCCTGCCAGCTTACAGCAACCACCTCGTCATTTCCCAAAGCAAAGATCTCCTGACCGCCTGCTTTCAGGCCGGCTTCTACGCGATAAGTACCTGCCATTCCATTGATAGGAATCTCTACATTCTCCAGTAAAAGCTGGCCAAAGTTCTCGCCACCCTTAATGTTTACTTCTTCATTTCTGGTATAAACCACTTTTCCATCGGGAGCAATCAGTTTGATGTCAAGCGTATGAGCGCCTTTCAAGTTTTCCTCATTCACTATGTAAAAGTCTACCGTTGCTATGCCTGGAAGCTTAACAACCTGATTGCGTGAAGCAACGGCTACATACAGCGACTGGTTATAGTATGCCAAAACAGAAGCATCTCCCTTAGGATTACGATAGATATCCACAATACCGGAATGATTGTCATAGGGCATCGCTTCCCAACCGTTCACCATATAGGCATCGCCTAGGTTCTGCATTCGCATACCTTCGATACGTCTTCCCTGATGTTCAAAAGAGACATTACCCATTGCACGTGTCAGAGCATCGAGGCTACCAAAATGAGGAGCAAGTCCTTTCTTTTGAAAATAATCAGTGAAAGCCTTATATTGGCTCTGCCAGAACAGACCGTCCCAACCTGTTTTACCCGTGCTCTTTATTTGATCGTATATCATCTGGATGCGAGGAGGAGTAGATATGGCACCCTCTTCACCGCGCAGATAAACTTCCGTACGGTTGCTGGTGTACATAATATTGTCTTTAGGACCTTTATAATAATTCTCAACCCAGGTTTCAGGACCTCCGGCACGGTGATTATCATACCATCCTTTCCGATACAGAGTAGTATCAAACGGTAACATGTGCGCCTTGGAATCTTCTTCTTTATCTTCACTACCTGCCCAGCCGGATGTGAATGACATGATTCTACTGGGATCAATGGCATGTGCCTCACGCATATCATTCATGCGCTTGGCAACAAGCGCTTTATCTTGCGACAACGGCCCGCCAAATTCATTGATCAGATTAAAGATAACCAAACTCGGATGACTACGGTCCCGATATACCATTCGTTTCAGTTTCTCATTCACTATGGTACGAATAAACGGATCATGATTGGCTGAGTGGAAAGACCCCGGCTCTTCATAATATAACAATCCCAGTTCGTCCGCCTTTTCAAGAACAACCGGACTGCCTATGCAACGATGAAAATTCAGCATATTCAAGCCCAGACTCTTAGCAGTACGTACTTGCTTCTCAGCCATTTCGGTTGTTGCTATCAATCCCGTCACCGGAAAGTAACCCCAACTGATCGCACTTCTCAGCATAATGCGCCGCCCATTCAGACGCAAAACAGCATCCTTACCGACACCGTCTACAGTAAACCAGCGGAAACCGAAATCTTTCTTATCCTGGTCGAGCGTCTTCTTGCCCTTCTTTATCAACACATTGCAAGTATACAGTGCCGGAGTAGAGAGATCCCATAATTGGGCATCGGGAACATTGACAGGAATTGTCACTTCATGATTTCCCGCGGGGAACGAAATAGCCTTCAAGGTTTGCCGGAATACGACTTTATCAGGATTGCCTTTTTCATTCACTATCAGCTCCACATCCTGCTTCACGCTGGAAGATGTTTCATTAGTGAAAGACAGAATGGCATTCACCTTAGTCAGTTCAGGCGTATTTTGCATATAGATATCAGAAATAAAAACCGGATTCACACTCTCCAGCTTAACTCTGCCGATAATTCCGGTGAAGCTTCTTGAAGGAGGAATATTGTATTCTCCCCATTTCATTATGTCGAAATCCTGCCAGTGGAAATTGCCTCCGGGATTGGTGACACGTATCGCCAACAACTGTTCTTTTCCGGGTTTTGCTTCATCGGTAATATCCACATGGAAAGGTGTTTCACCAATCAGGTCATAGGCCACAAGCTTACCGTCAAGATAAACCTCTGCGCGCATCCGGACAGATTCAAAGTAAATTATAAAGCGTTTCTTTTGCTGATCTGCCGGAATCGTAATTTTACGATACCACCAGCTCACTCCCCGAAAGTTCTCCGGACGAGGATTATCAGTAACAGTGAGATATTCTTCCACCGTACCCGGTACCTCGACAGGAACTGCATCGGGATTATGACTCAGGGTTTGCCAACCACCTGTGGGGACATTTACCGGCAACAATGACAAATCTGTTATCTCATGAGGAAGGTAAAGGCGGTCATTCTGCCAGCTCGCTTCTTTATCGAGCCACAGCGACCAGCCACCTCCCGTCAACGGAATAGTATATCTTCCTTCTCCTGCATGAGCCGAAAAAGCGCAAAGCAGGTAGAAAACCCAAAATAAAGGAAAATACTTTTTCATAAATATTCGTGTTAGATATTAGTAGGTTCTGATTTTTATTTCTTTACTGTAATCGTAAGTTTCTGCAAGGCTTTCTCATCTGAAGTTCCACCATAGAGCAACTCATACTTTCCGGGAAGAATTTCCATCCGGTTGGTAGACGGATTAAAACACTCAAATGTCGAAGCGGGTAATTCGATCCGGATATTTTCCGTCTGACCGGCTGGAAGGGAAACTCTACGGAATGCTCTTAAAGTCTTAATCGGTCCTTCCTTATCAGCAGGATTGCGTAAATAAACTTGTATCACTTCATCGCCATCCAGCTTACCGGTATTCTTCAAAGGTATTGTCAAAGTCATTCCTTCACCTGCACGAACGTTTTGTTTGTCCACTTTGGCCTTACCATAATCAAAAATAGTATAGCTCAAACCATGTCCGAAAGGAAACAGGGCTTTACCTTTGAAATAACGATAGGTACGATTACTCATGTCATAGTCCTCAAAATCGGGGAGATCATCGCTCGAAGCATAGAAGGTAAGCGGTAAACGTCCGGCAGGATTATAGTCGCCAAACAGGACATCGGCCACAGCTGTTCCCCCTTGCTGACCGGGATACCATGCTTCCAGGATTGCGTCCAGATTCTCAGCTTCCCAAGGTAACGCCAGTGTACTGCCGGAGCATAATACGAAAATAACCGGTTTACCTGTCTTTTTCAAGGCTTTCAGCATTTCCGCTTGCACATGCGGTAAATCAATGTTAGTACGGTCACCTTTTCTGAAACCGGGTAGATCCACAGGCATTTCTTCACCTTCCAATGTGGGAGAAAGTCCGCCTACAAAAATGATAGCATCAGCTTCAGCTGCTTTATCCGCTACCTCTTTATAATTAATTTCTTTCTTAATACCTATATCAAACTTCAATGAGGCTTCTCCACCAGCTTGAAAATATTCCAATACAACTTTGTAATTCTTCCCTTTCACAGCATTCAAGCGATACATTTGCTCTTTCGCAGGTCCGTCATGCCAGTCTGAGTACACTTCTTTTCCGTCAATGAACAAACGGGAACCGTCATCAGCAGAGATAATAAAAGATACTTCACCTGATTCCTTCGGAGTATATACCGATTCAAAACGTGCTGAAAAGTTGTTCAACTTTACTCCTGGCATAAACACCCTGTTACCTCCATTGCCAAAATTAAGCGGCTCGCTGAAATGCCCCGTTGCTGCGGCTTCGCCTTTCAGTTCTTTATTATTCCAAAAAGTAGCCTTAAAGCCTTTCTTGCCATTATAGGAACAGCAGTCGAAATAGCTAAATACAGTTTGAGTATTTACATAATCACACCCCTTCTCATAGTACACCGTTCCTTCCGGGAGTTTACTTTTAATGCCTTCAAGAATGGTGACAGATTTTGTCGGAAAACCATTATAGTTAGCCCAAAGCATCACAGAATCGTTAGCATTAGGTCCCAGCACCGCCACCTTACGAATAGATTTACTTAAAGGCAGCGTATGATTCTTGTTAGTCAGTAACACCATACTCTTACGCGCCATTTCCAAAGCCTTGGCCACATGTTCTTTTGACTCTACAACCGAGTAAGGTATCTCCGACCAAGATACAAGTGCATCATCATCAAACATACCCAACTGAAAACGAGCACGCAATAGGCGAAAGACCGATTCATTTATCTTTTCTTCTGAAATCAATCCCTTCCGTACAGCCTCATTCAAAGAAGAATAACTACCGCCACACTCCAAATCCGTACCGGATACAACCGCATCGGCCGAAGCAGCGGCAGCTGTCGGATGAGTTTCATGATGATTGGGATAATAAAAGTCACCAATAGCTCCACAGTCCGAAACGACTATATCATCATATCCCCAGTCTTCACGCAGGATACGAATCAGTAATTGTTTGTTCGAACAGCAGGGTTCCCCTTCAAAACGGTTATAGGCACACATCACCTCCTTCACCTTTCCTTCCTTCACCAAAGTTTTGAAAGCGGGTAGATAAGTCTCCCATAAATCACGTTGGAAAATATTCTTGGCATCAAAACTATGTCTGTTCCATTCCGGACCACTGTGCACGGCATAATGCTTTGCACAGGCATGTGCTTTATCGTATTTCCCGGTACCACCACCTTGCAGACCTTTTACTACTGCCAGCCCCATCAGCGAAGTCAGATAAGGGTCTTCTCCATAAGTTTCCATACCACGTCCCCAACGCGGATCACGATAAATGTTGATATTCGGAGTCCAAAAAGTCAACCCTTTGTAACCATCCCTCTCGCCTTTGCGCTGAAAGTCGTGATACTTGGCACGGGCTTCATCAGAGACGATATCAAAAGTTTCATAAACAGCCTGATTATCGAAAGTAGCGGCAAGCCCTATTGCTTGTGGAAAAACCGTTGCCTTGCCGGCGCGTGCCACTCCATGCAACGCTTCATTCCACCAGTCGTATGCAGGTATTCCGAGGCGTTCAATAGCCGGAGAACCGTTTTTCATCTGGCTTACTTTTTCTTCCAGGGTCATACGTTTCAGTAGATCCCATGCACGCTCAGAAGGCGATAATTCAGGATTCTTATAAGGTTCATTCTGAGCGGTAACATTTAAAGTCATCGCACTCAGCCACAATATTATCCATCTTTTCTTCATACATTCATTCGATTATATAACCAAAGAAATAGCAAAAGAGAGTCATTTTCAACTTAATTTATAAGCCGAAAATGACTCTCACTACCATTTAATCAATAAATTGCTAATCTGTTACCTCTATCAATTAACTTTCTGCATCTTTATTGTCAACTGTACCTGTCCGCCTACCCCTGATTCCAGAGATTGAACATATACAATACCTCTGAGAGAGTCATCTTCATTCTTGAACAAATAAGACTTGCCTTCAGCTATGGAAACAGAAGTATATGTTCCGTATTCAATAGGATTCAGATTACGCATAAAAGCATCATTCTTCAAATTATCAAATACATCTTTAGTGAACGGTATATTATTGAAGGCTACTATCTCGCAAAAGCTGGAGATATTATTACCTTTATAATCAGCCAGAACCGTTTGATTAATCAGCTCCGTCGGAGATACGAACATCGGTTGCTTCTTATTGATGTTATAACCGAAACATAAACCTTCCGGATCAGTCATCTTCATCATCTCAGTAACCGAATAAACCTTCTGGTCTTTGAAAGAGAAGAAGAATCCCTGATAAGGATTGTACTGCGCTCCCATAGTCACTTGGCAAGCCTCAATCGGTGCTGATGTAAGAAAATGAAATGATTTGGTCACCACATTACCCATCTGGTCTGTCAGCACAAAGGGAACATCAAATGCAGTCGTTTTCCCCTTGATTGCCACATTACATTCAAACGCCTTGTTAGGATCATCTCCCAGGTCTTCTCTTCCCAGTTCCTGATCTCCCATACTGAATGCCTTGAATAAGCCTTGAGCCGAAATACTTCCTTTAATAGTAAAGTCAGCAGGATCTGAATTGTCAAGGTCCATTACATACGTATCTACATCGTAAGTAAAGAATATGTAAGGAGGCATCATTTCGATTTCGTCATTGTCACATGCAGTCAGCAACAATGGTAAAATGAACAGTGCTATAAAATATCGTTTCATATCGTTTGCTCTTTAATAATTTACTGTAACCTTATACGTTTTTGTATTCTCTCCGTTTTCGGAAACTACTTTGTACTCCACAGGATTAGTGAAATCTTGCAGTTCTCCTGATTTCGGAGTAACGATTGCTCCTTCCGAAATCAATACTTCCGGTCGAATTGTATGTTTGTCAATTCCATCGGGAATAGTCAGTACCACAGTATTTTCTTCCGCATCAATCGTTCCATCAAAAAAGAGATTCTGATTCTGATAAATCCGGAAACGTACAATATTGGCATTTACACTCTTCTCGGGCATCACGCCTTCTTCAGGCTTCTCACAGCTAACAATACACATCAGCATGAAGAATAGATATATATATCTTTTCATGATTCTTAGTTTGATTATTTGGTTGATAATTTAGGCCATCCCGGGTTTTGCTCAAGTGCCGGGTTCATCAATATCTCCTTAGTAGAAAGCGGATACAGATAATGCTTCTTCTCAAACACCATCGGATCGCCTACAGTAACGAGGGTATAGAAACCACCCTTTTCACCTTTGGTTACATCGTAACCATGCAAATGTCCATTCAATACCTTCTCACCGATTCTCCAGCGACGAACATCAAAGAAACGGAAATCTTCAAATGCCAATTCCACGCGACGTTCATGTTGGATTTTCTCACGCATCTGGTCTTGGTTCAAGCCTGTCGGCAAATCCGGCATGCCAACACGGGCACGAATGTCATTTATCGCCTTATAAACATCTGTTGTAGGACCACTGAATTCATTCATAGCTTCCGCATAAATCAAGAGAATCTCATTGTAACGGAAAAGATGATTAATATTCTTGCGCAAATTACGTGGCAATCCAAGAGCATCGTTGAAAAGAGGATCTATGTACTTTTGCAAACACATACCTGTCTTCTGGCTTTGCAAATGACTTGCACTTCCGCCTTGCCAGGGCTTGAAACCATACGCATCATATTGAGCACCGGGATACGAAATAGTAGCCTTGAAACGCGGGTCACGGTTTTTACCCGGATCATTGAAGTCATAACCACTTTCCGGTTCCTCCGGCAATTTTCCATTCAGCATTTCATACTCTTTCGCAAGTTCGTAAGTCGGGTTTACCCAGTTCCAACCACCGGCAGAACGATTCAACCAAGGAATCTTCACATAATCCCATTCCTTCTTCTCATAAGAAATCCATATAGACTCTTTTCCTACGATAAAGTATCTACCTAAGAAACGACGATAGTAGTTTTCCCAACTATCCGGGTCTGCACCGGTTTCATTCGTCATATCCAATCCATAATACTGGCTTCTCTGTTCCATGATGAATCTGCAAGCATCAGCTGCCAATTTCCATCTGTTCTTATCATAGTTGCCATAATAGTGTGTAGTATTATAGTCAGGAAGAACCGGACTATCCGTATTGAACAAAGGACTGGCTGCTGTGATACGTAAACGAGCCATCACTGCATAGCAAGCTGCATCTGTTGCACGCCCCACATCGGAAGCAGAACAAACCGGAGGAAGATCTCTGGCAGCCTCTGTCAATTCATTACAAACCCATTCTACCGAGTTTTCAAATGTTTCGCGAGGTTGGTTGGTCAATGCTGAGTAATCATTAGCATCAATGGAATGATCCAGTATAATAATTCCACCAAAACGTCTGACCAGTTCAGAGTAATAGAAAGCACGCAAGAAACGGGCTTCTGCATACATGCGAGTTTTCTCAGACTCATCACCCTTTGCTCTATAGAGGTTTTCCAAGAACAAGTTTGCTTTTCTGACTCTCTTATAAGTATTATTCCAGAAGCTACATGTAGGAGATCCACCTTGATTATCATCTCCCATATTAGGATCATCATCCGGCGTCCAGGAACCACTATGGAATTTATCTCCCCAAAGACCTGATCCGGGTAGTCCATCATCACATGCCTGCGCATAAGGTATTTTACGCGTATTCACATTATAGGCAGCTGTTCTTACTTCATAATAAAGATTATTCAGAACCTTTCTTGCCGACTTCACCGTTTCAAAAGCCTTATCAACAGTAACATCATCGCTATCTGGCTTATCCAGATATCCTTCACACGCACTCAGGAGTGGTAATACAAGGATTAACAATAAACTATATATCTTTTTCATTTCGATTCCACTTTAGAATGTTACTTTAACTCCAAAATTAATAATTCGCATCAGGGGATATTTGGTTTCCGTGTTCTCCGGGTCATATACAGGTACATTGTCCCAAGTAAGCAGGTTAGTTCCATTAACATACAGACGAGCATTTTCCGCACCAATCACACCTATCCAACGTTCCGGTATCTTATAACCAATCTCGACATTTTTCAATCTCAAATAGTTTCCATTCTTCTGCCAGAAAGTACTATGTTGGTAGTTATTGTTACCAGGACGGGTATATGAAATACGTGGCAAGCTTGCTCCTCTATTTTCCGGTGTCCAACGATCCAACCACTCAGTGATAGGAGTACTACCTTCATTGTTGAAAGGAATATTCGGGTTCTGGAAGTTATAAGTAACATTTCCGGCACCTTGGAACAGACAGCTGAAATCAAGTCGCTTATAGCTAAAACCAAGTTTAAAACTGTAGAACATTTCCGGTACATTATGGAAACCGATAGGATATCTATCGTTACTGTCTATCACACCATCACCATTGATATCCATATATTTAATATCACCAGGATAAAGAGGTACACCAAATTGTGTCGGACTTTCCAGAATTTCTTCTTCAGACTGGAACAATCCAAGAGCCACATAACCGAATGATTGTCCTACACGACGACCGGTTGCATACAAATAATCGTATGCTTGCGGAGACTCCGGCTTTTCAACAATCTTATTACGGGCAAAAGAATAGTTACCACCTACAAAATATTCAAAATTCTTTCCGATTCTGTCACGCCACGTCACATCAAACTCCATACCCTTGTTTTCTACAACTCCGGCATTAGCCTGAATGGCAGGACCACCATAAGTACCGGGAATAATATCCACACTTGTAAGAATGTTCTCTCTTCTTTCAAAGAATACGTCAGCAGTCAATTCCAATTTATTATTAAACATACGGGTATCGAAACCGAAGTTATACTTCTTAGCCTTTTCCCAAGTCAGTACTTCATTACCTGTACGTTTTTCCTTTGTACCTCCACCGGCACCTGATGAGTTGGGATAACCGAATTCTGCATCATCTGCACTTTCCCACAAACTCAAATACAAGAAACGGTCTCCACCAATCTGATCGTTACCAACAAGGCCGTAAGAAGCTCTTAATTTCAAATAATCGATGAAACTAACATTAAAGAAACTTTCCTCTGATGCTACCCAACCCAAAGAAAATGCAGGGAAGAATCCAAAACGATGACCGGGAGCAAAGTTCTCAGAACCATTGTAACCGATATTGACCTCACCCAGGTATTTTCCTTTATAACCATAGGTGGCACGTCCTACAACACCAAGGCGGCGATAGGGAAGACGCGTCAGAGCATCACCTTTCTTCACATATTCTTGTGCATTGAACAGTACCAAACCGGAAACTTCATGGTCGCCAAACTTGTTATTATAATTAAGAGACGGTTCAAAAACATACTGGCTGTTATAAACACTCAAGTCGTCACTGAAACCTAATGCACTACCGGTCTGAAAGTTTTTATAAGAACCATCCGAATGGAATTCCCACATATCGCTAGTCTTACCATACTTCTTAACATACAGGTTGTTAAAGTCGAATGAGAAATCCACATTGATAGAAAGTCCTTTTACCCATTTGGACAAATCAGCTTTCATACCCAGTGTAGCCTGTACAGCCGTTTCTTTTTCGTCAGCATAACCGCTATCTAATATATAAGCAAGCGGATTGAAGTTAGCTTTCTCCAGAACAGACCATGAACCGTCCGGATTTCGAATTGGAGCACGATCAGGATTTGCTATTTTCAGACGGTCGAAGATAAACGTAACATCACCACCAGGAGCCGGACGATGTTTGTCACCAATTACACCAGCCAAATTCAATTTTGCAGAAATAACATCACTCAGTTGAAAGTCAAGGTTACTTCTGAAGTTATACTTCGTATACTTTACATTAGTACTGTAATTGTCATTGTAATCGGCATATTTGAACAAACCGTCCTGCATCATTACATTGGCCGCAACGAAATATTTAACTTTCTCCGTACCACCTGTAATACTCAGGTTGTATTGTTGCATCAAAGCAAAATCCTTCAAACATTCATCCGCCCAGTCTACATTCGGATAAAGAAATTCATTACTTCCATACCTGAAAGCATTTATCTGTTCCTGCGTATATTTAGGATTCATACCGTCATTAATTAAAGCCTCATTGGTGAGGATTGCCATATTGTAAGAGTCCACCATGTCAGGCATAGCTGTCGGAGACTGTAAACCGGCATCAGCAGAGAATGAAATACTTGCCTTGCCCGTCTTACCACGTTTAGTTGTAACAAGTACTACACCGTTAGCGCCACGTACACCATATACTGCCGTAGCGGAAGCATCCTTCAAAATACTGATTGACTCAATTTCCGATACGTCCATCATACGGATATCACGGTCTACACCATCCACCAAAATCAACGGACTTTGATTGGAGCCAAAAGTACTGATACCACGGATATACATATTCGCCATATCGCTACCCGGTTCACCGGAACGTTGCACAGTAATCATACCCGGAAGTCTTCCGGCCAGTGCATTTGACACATTAGATACAGGGCTCTGCGAAAGTTCCTTGGTAGAAACCTGTGCGATTGCACCTACCACAGACGCTTTTTTCTGTTGTCCATATCCTACGATGACTACTTCATCCAACATTGCTTCGTCCGGTAACAATGTAACTCTAAAAAAGTTATCCGACTTCTTAATAACCTGCTTAAAGGTCTTATAACTCACATAAGAAACAACCAATGTATCTCCAGGAGTCACATTATCTAGTTTGAACAAACCATCCACATCCGTGATACTGACAGATTTCTTATCAGCAGTATATACAGTTGCACCTGGCAATGGTTGATTGGTTTCGTCTACCACCAAACCTTGAACACCTTTCATCTGCGCCTGAGCAAAAGCGGTAGAAAGCAGCAATACACATATCCACGTAAGCCGCAGTAAATTTCCTTTTATATATGATAGTGTTTTCATAGTTTATTTCTCTATTTTCCTAAAGACAAGTTTCTTAAAATTATGACCACCCGATGGAAATTCGACTTTCATCTGATGTTTTCCCTTGGTAAGAGAAAGAACAGGACCAGGAGCCTCTATATAATTATCCCATCCGGAAGAGCCTTCAGCAGTCCGACCTTCAATTGCAGGTCCGTCATCAATCGTTATTGTATAAGTTTTAGTACCATTGGCAGAGAACCACATGACAGTTTCATAATCACCATCCTCGTACACATTAACATCATACAATCCATAGATAGGAAGAGAACCTTTATTCTCAAAGTTTCCAAGATTACTATTGAAACTCTTACCGTCATTGTTACGCTTAACATTGACCCCTTCTTCATTAAGAACTGTTGCATGAGTCAGCATCAACGTTCCGGGAATATTATTGTAAGTAAGATATTCATAAGTAGAAATCTCTTTTCCCTTAGACAATAAGGTTACTTTTACAGGTTCAAGCCATGAACCTTTCGTTTTAGCATCATCTAACCAAAGTTTCTGATCGTTATCCACCGGCATCGTCTGCGTATAAATTTCAGGAAGCGGTGAAGTACTACTCTTATATTCCTGGTTGAAGTATGTAATGACATATCCGTCAATTGCCGAAATGATAGGATCCTTATGTATCAGCACCGTCTCTGTTTCGCCATTATCAAATCCATCAATTGTCACAACAGCAGCATCCGCCATGGTTTCAGTAGCATCGGAAGTATTTCCGGAATAGTCTACCGCACACACCTTCAATGGCATATTTATGTTACCATTTATAGTTGCGAAAGTAGATTCTCCATCCACTGTAACTGACTCATTGCCCAGTGTGACAACAAACTTCTCAATATCGATATCTTCAGGACTTTCCCATACAGCAAAAGCTATACTTTCACCTAACTTATATCCAACCAGATTGATAACTTTACCAGGTTTCACATTATCATGTGCAAAGGGTTTAGCACTAATCGTAGCACCGTACGACAACTGTTCTTTCAGACTTTCTGTCTTTACCAGAAAGGTGTATTTTTCATAGTTAGTCAATCCTGTAAAGGTGATTTCACTTGCAGTACCGGATAATACTTTCTCTTCACCGGTATTCTTATTAGTTACATGAACAGCTTTCAATGTGTTTTCTACAGCTGCATCCCATGTCAATGTCACCTGTCCATCTCCTCCTTTAGCTGCCAGCATATTGACATCACTGGGTGGGATAAACTCAAATTGATCCGGTACTGGATTTACTGGAAACTTATTTTCATCACACGCTTGCAGGATAAAACTAAGTGATACCAGAGGCAGAATTATCCAAATTAACTGGCTAATTATTCTACCGATTTTTACTTGTTTTTCTAATAAAAAGTTCATAATAATTAGTGTATTAAATAAAGGTTAAAATAAACTCTTATTTCTCTGAGACTTGTTTTAGAGGTTTTCATGGACTCATAAGTATTCATATTAAAGGTTATTATTGTATTAAACTATTCAATCGCGCGTTTTGTTAAAAGCAAAGGTATTTCCACAAGATTAATTAAAAGCTGAAATAACTCTTAATTGGATATTAAAAAGCAGTTAATTTTCAGATTAACCGCTTTTTCCAATTAATTATTTCATAAGATCATTAATCATATTAACAAGCAGTTTCCCAGCAATCGGATCTGTCTCAGCTTTTTCAGTACACATGGTTGAAACTGTGGCAATTCCTCTTCCATCTTTAATCTGAATCAGTGTAAAACCTCTCATTGAATTAATCCGATTTATCCGATCTTCCGGAGCACCGCCATCAATGTAAGCATGGATTTTCATCTGTCCGGCCAGCTCTGTCAGATTTTCATTGCGATTCACATGAAGAGTAGCATTACAAGCGGTCGGAATCTCACGTTTGTTATTATTAAAATAGCGCAGTTCTAACACACCAATACCATCAAATACAGGGGCATCATTGCGCTCCATATTAACTATATCGCCTTCCGTCGGCATAATCCAGCCGGTAATATGTTCGGGATAAATGATCTTGGCAGCTTCTTTACTATTCAACAAAAGAAGCTTACCACCTTTTGCCTGATAGCCACGAAGAAATTCTTTTTCTTCTTCCGTACAGTTCGTCAAACCGGAAATGACACAAAGATCAGCCTTTTGTTTAGAATTAACGGCTTCTCTTACAGACGATACAGTCTGGTAATTAATCCTCAAGAAATCAAAAATAGCTTTTGTACCATCGTTATCCAACAATACAATCTTCTTGTTTTCCGCTACCTGACCGATATTCCATTTTTTGTCAGCTAATAATAGATTATATTCATTTTCAGAAACCGGCAGGCCATTTTCTGTCAACTTCAAAACCAGCTTTGCATTTACCTTATTTGAAGGCAACTTAGCGGGTAACTGAATATTAGGTTCAATATAGTATCGCCCATAATGCTTCACAGCCGGAAGTTCTTCATCCCCCCAAACTAATTTCTTTCCTGTTTCATCCTGTATCTCCCATCTCAATAAAGTGGGTTTCAGGTCCGTACCGTCCTCACGATCGTTTACGACATAAATACGTGTCGGCAATTTCTCACCACCATAAAGATTGCGTCCCCACAATTCTGCACTAACCAATATTGGTTGCAAAGCACGTTTCAATGCATAATATGTAGGATACGGCTCTATCTTTTGATAATCGTATACTTGCCGGAACCATGTCAACAATGCAAAATGCATGATACCTGAGGCTTGGTCATTGGAACGGCGAAGCGCCTCAGCCAATTCCCCAGTAATAAATGCCTGTACATTAAGGAATGATTGTGGATTAGAGAAATCATAACATTCATATCCAATCAGTGATTGTGGGTTCTGATGAATCAATTGATAAGAACGCGTAGGATGTCCGGTTTCATTATTCGGATATCCGGTTGACATTTCCTGACTTATAAGCGGACGATCAACCATCTTAAACCTTTTCTGAAATTCTCCGTTGAAGAAACGGAAAAGTGAATAATCATACCAGTTATAGTAAGCGTGCATATCATCAATGTCACCATCATCTATAGTATTCATAAAGTCCGCACCATACTTTTCTTTCTTACCTTTTGCCTGATAGTTAGAATCAAAACAAATAGGACGTGTAGGATCAATGCGACGCATTTCTTTCACTACATCCGAAATCACACGGTACTTTTCTTTGGCACGTTCCAAATCATTGTCATTGTCGTAGAACTTCATCTCATTATTCACAGTCCAAAAGAGTAGTGAAGGATGATTACGATATTTTTTCAACAAACTAAGAAATTCTTCTTTCCACATCTCTATCAGTTTTGCATCAGGCAAGGGAGTAGAGTGTATCATCAACCAAGGCCAGGTGCCTTCAAAACTAACACCGATACCATTCTTATCAGCCGCTCCCATCCAGAGTTTATTCCACGGAGTAGTATGGGTACGAGTGACATCTATGTTACCAGCCTTCATCAATTGCATGAAAGTATTAGCCAGGTTCAAGTCATTCGGGGCAAGAGCAAACGGAATATGATTACCACCACGCAACCAATAACGATTTCCGTTCAGAAAAAACAAACCTTCTTTCACTTCAAAAGTGCGGAAACCGGAAGTCTCCGTCAGGCAATCCAATTCGTGACCTTTTGCAGCAACCAAACGGAAACGAAAATCATACAGATTAGGATGCTGAGGAGTCCAAAGACGGGGTTTCAACCCATTTATGTTATAAGTGAACATCTTTTCTTCGTCAGCATTCAACACCAGTTTTTGCAGAGAAAGCTTACTGTAAAGTACCGAACCAGTTTCTTTATCTACAATATCAGTATAGAGATTAAATTGATTCTTTTTAGTACCATGATTTTTCACTGTCAAATCAAACGTAGCTCCGTCCAAACTCGGTTTAATAAATACATTTTCCACCTTCAACGGGCTGGTAATCGTCAGTTTCACCGGTTGCCAAATACCGGCAGGCTCGTCACCATAAAAACCATGGGCTATATCTTTCAAAAGATTACTCTTCGCAGAAACTTTTCCATCTTCCTTTTCACTCTCACGAACAGAAGAATAGAAGAAATCAATTGCAGCACTACCAGATTCGGAAGAACTGCCATCTGTTTTACTGATCACTTTCACCACAACCAGATTTTTACCGGACTTCAACAGTTTACTTCCATCAACCTGTATTTCGCCAAACATACCGATATGTGAACCGGCAAGCTCTCCATTAATATAAATCTCTGCAACCTTTGAAACAGCATCAAAAGTCAACGTCATATTCTTACCCTCAACATTTGCAGGCAATTCTACCCATTGTCTGTACCAAGCTGCTTTAGTTTTTCTATAATCAAATGTATATCCTTCGCAACGCTCTGTCTCCTGCTGATAATAAGTATCCGAAACACCTTTAGGCTGAGGCCCTGCGGGTGAAGGCATTGTCTCTCCATGTAACCAAATACGAATAGGATTCCAGAAATTTGGAACAGACATCACATGCCAGTTCTTATCATCCGTAGCTACAGAAATAGCTTTATCCTTATCATCCAATTGATATTCAGGCATAAAAAGCCAAGTACCATCCAAAGATATATCCGTGCGACTATCCACTAACTCATTTACCTTAACAGTCCTATAATTGGCACGCTCCTGTTGACGCTTATTCTCTTTCTCCTGAGGAGTTATCATTTTACGATACTCTACCACCTTCACATCTTTCAAGGCGTCTTCTCTCATAGGAGTAACAACAAGATCATCAAATTCTGTTTCTATCCAGCCACCACCTAAAGTGACCTGACCTGAAGGAGCCAGATTACCATTTTTATCCGTCACATCTATGCGAGGTTCTTTCTCATTATTCAGGAAAACACGGATACGGTTTCCACATACTTCCACCTTTATATTATACCATTCTCCCGGTACCGGATGAAACCCAAGCGGACGTACACCCAAAAACTCATCTGTTCCCATGTATCCCAAACGCATCAGATAGATATCATCCTGCAATCCACCTTTAAGACCCAGTACATATCGGTCGAAACGGTTATAAGCACGGAAACCTGCCCATATTTGTACTTGGTCGGCATCTTTAGGTGCACGAGCCTTAAAAGACATCGTATAGTTTTTCCACTCGGGATTTCCAAAACAAGAGTAAGCATCTACCGAACGAAACACCCCGTCAGTAACACCACAAACTCCTTTTCCCACCGTTTTTAATATTTCTCCCTGATTGGAGAAATCATTTTTCCATTCAGCCTGTACATTGGAAGGCAGTGATACCAATGCGCACGCACTAATCAGGAATGTAGCATAAAGTTTTCTCATAAATAATTAGAGTTTTTAGTTAATAACTCTTGTCACAAAAGTACTCCGGACAGATTAATAAAGCATGGAAAACAGACTTAATTGGGCATTAAAAAAGCGCTTAATTTTTTCAATTAAACGCTTAATTATAAATAGATTGAGATTATTCGCATAATTTGGAGAGTGGTATCTTATAATCTTCTCCAAGAGATTCACGGTACTCTTTACAGAAACGGTCATAAACACTTTTGGCAATACCTTTTTTTCCTTCCAGAAACAAGACCGAGCACTTAGCTGCCAAGGCTTCCTCATTTAAAGGATCATGCAAGAACATAATATCAGTAATACGAAGAACCATTTCACGATCACTTTTCCGATATTCAATATCCAGAAGATTTCTAAGCAAATCAATGGAAAGACTCGAATAGGCATCCTTAAATTCATCCAACCAGTCAACAATCGTATTGGAAAGTAACGGACCATATAGCAACAATTCCAATATCTGATTCAAAAGTACTTCATCTTTCTGAGCTCCGTTTTTCTGTAATAGGTCCATACAATGAAGCGCAGTACAATAATCGCAAAATACACTTTCATTCCAACGTATTTTCAAGAATCCACCGTCACTTATCACTTCTACATCACCCACCTCTTCCAACAATACACGCAGTTTGCGTAATGTTACATTCCGATTATTTCTGGCAGCAATCTCATCCTTATCCGACCAAAGCATATCTGTCATCTTCCGTGTCAAAATACCTCTCTCATTCTTTTCAGTATAAAGAATCAATAAAACCAAAAGACTTTTCAGACGAGGAGTAAAATTAGAAGTAATGTCATTTCCTTCCTTATCTCTCACATTAAATGTCCCAAGCAAAGATATTGCCGAACGACTACGGTCGAAATAGTTCTCAATGGACTTAGTCACAAGTATATTTTCACCCTCTAATTCTATTTCTTTATTTTCCTGTTTCTTACTCCCTTCTGGCATGTCTCTTATTGTAGTCGGAATATTGTCTGACAGAGATTTCACCTCCTTATTCCGGGACAACCAGAAATATATAACATATCCAAGACCTAATAGCGCCAATGTTCCAACGACAATCCAATACCATGCAAAAGAATCGGCAACAGTTTCTTCTTCAACCTGCATAATGTCAGATTCACTCATCAATGGAGTATTAATAGAATAGATAGACACATTATGCGTACGATCTGTCAAGATCTTATCCATTACCAGAAACAACTTCTGATGAGAGGGCGAAGAATAAAAACTAAAATCACAATCCTGATGAATTACTTCATTACGAATTGGTTTGGAGACTTCTGTCCAAACCGTATCTTTCATTGAAATTTTCCACAAGACTCCGCCATCCTTCAGTGCGACTGCATAAAAAGAACTATCCGAGGGTTCAAAATACATAGACGAAGCCATCAACATAGAAACATCTGTCTGTTGCTTCTTCCATACTACCCTCGATTTTTTTGTCTTCAAATTAATGGCATAAAGTTCCGGGTAGAAATGAGAAACCAACTCTTGCTTACCGTATTTATTTCCCCTGCCACCCAAAATGTAAAGTTCATCACCCACCACAGTTATGGCTGATGAGTAACGGGGATTAAGCAAAGGTTCGTAATTAATCTTTTCCAGTTCACCCGTAGCAGCATTCATACGAAACAAATCATTCTGATATCTGTAGAAACCATATCCTCCAAAAAAGTAAAATGATGAGTCGGCAGAATTAAAAGTACGGGCATGATTATAGTAATTAGGTTCTTCTTTATTGCGCTCTGACAGACTCCATCTTTTTGTATCAAAAGAAAAGCAAGAGACACGATTTTGGGACAATGAATAAGACACCAATCGATTACTCAATGTATCAAAAATCAGATGATCTGTAAACTCCATTGCAGGATATCCTCCCTGCACTCCTATTTTATCTACCAAAGTACCTTTTTCGTCCAATACTTCCACCGTTTCCGGTTTCACCAGATAAAACAAGGCATCCAATGCATTAAAAGCCACATCCAATCTTCCGGATATATTTCCCTTATAAATTGATTTCCACTCAATATGATCATCTATCAACCAATAAGGAGATTCAGCGCGTGCTATCGCTCCTTTCATTTCATCAAAGCAAATGTCATTATTGTGTTTCCACAACTTCCATTCACAAGTTTGTTCACCGTCCTGTGACACTTTTACATCCTTTATATTTACGGGTGCCACGTCAGCCAGATATTCAGGAGCATGGCCGAACAACGCTCTTACATGCGTCGAACCACTTAAAGGTACCATTATCGTTGTGTCCTTTCCATTGTAATTCACAGCGATGGAATTATTATTCATATCCATCCGCAGAGAAACGGACACCCATTTCTCTCTTTCAATGGGACTGTCAACAGTGACCATTCCTTCATTAAATACCAGTGCCGGATAATGTCTACGCCCTCCCGCAACGAATGAAAAACGTACTAATTGGTTTGTATTCGTATACAAATGCAATATCGATCCAAAATCAGGCTCATTATTCCGCACCCACATCTGAAAAGAAATAGTAAACTCATTATTTACATCGAAAGGTTTGTCATCATTCAAAGTAAGGGAGGTTCTGTCAACACTGGGAGCGGAATGAGACCTAAAATAGAGTCCACCATTATATATAGAGGCTAACAAATTGCCCCCTGTGAACAGGAAGAGCACAAGCAAGATATATCTGCAACTGTTTTTCATATTTCTAGTTCAAGAAGACATGACAAAGGTATAAAAAAAAGATAAAATCAGTAATAAGATCAATAAAAAGTAACCGGTATTCAACAAAATCATCAAAAACGATTCAATTCTCTATACAAAAGTAATTTCAGTTATAATCACTCCGGTATTATGCAAATAATTAGCATAATACCAGAGTGTATAACTGAACCTATTGAAAAACACCTATTCAAAAACTTTGCTTTTTCCCTTAATCCATTTACCTTTTTTCCGGTTCACCTTAAATAATAGGCCCGGGCCGTATCAAAGCCGTACTTGCTCCGTACTATCTCCACTCAAAAGTACCTCTACATGGAGATAGTACGGACTTGGTACGGAGCAGGTATGAATCAAGTACGAATCAAGTACGGCACAATCACCTTAGAGTGGGGACAAACCTATTTTTCATTTTGCTTCGGGATTGACAAACATTACTTTCAGAGAAGAAAGGAATTCATTCCTATTATCACATCTGAAGTCACCGCTGAATTCATTCCGATCTCTTTCCCCTATTTTTATACTTATTTTATTCCAACCTTGCAACAAGGGCAGTTCTTTATAAGTAGCCTCGTGTCTGTTTTGTGAAGCAGCAGTGTATGCTTTATCATTAATGGCAAGCTGGCATTCTTTAGCTTTCACCACTAACGTAAGTTTCGGCATATTCGGTTCAATCAGCAAATCATCTAAAGGACGCGGACTGAACACATAAATATCCAAAGCCCATCCATCTGCCTTTTTCACTAACTTGTCCTTTGTAGCAACCGGGAATATCAGCTGATTATCACGCAAGAAGAAAACTTCATTTGATTTCACTTCAATCTCATTACAGTCAATACCGGCATTCTTCAGAATTACCCCTAACGTATTATAACCTTTTTCTGAGTTTGTAAACTCTTTCAAAGTACTGATATAGAAGCAGGAAGCATCTTTCCGATATTTCACAAATACAGGAGTAGCTGCTGTACATTCGTACTCACTCCGTACCGTACTGGCTGTTTTAAGTTCCTCCGGACGTTTATTCCAAGCTCTCCAATCAGTTTTACAAGCATTCAGCAATACCTCTCCTTCTTCCACTAAAGCACCTGTCAGCGAGTACTCTGAAGCATCAGCTCTTTGAAGTTCACAGAAATAGAAATCTGAATTGTTCAAGCCACGTATCCATGATTTCTGAACTGGCAGGAAAGAAGAACGTTTAAGGTTATCCAGAGCCACCGGAAGAGGCAGAATCTCATTGTACACATTCACTGTCTGAGGTGTTAATCCCCAAATCCATACATCAGCACCCTTAGCAATATTAGCTAACATACTCTTCTTTTCAGCAACAGACAAAGTGTAAGTACCATCTACAATATAGATCATACGTGCAGGTGCAGTAATCTTTGCAGCAAATTTCACGCCTTGTGCATCCAGAATACCTTTCAATTTACTGTCATCTCCGCCTATGAAAATCACTTCTTTATATTTCTCTGCCGGAGTAGCTGTCGGTGCTTCATATTGCTTCTTGTCAATATCAGCATAAGCAGACCAACCAGGATGCCCCGGTGCATTGGCTGCACGCATAGCATCATACATAGGCCACGGATCATACAAAGGCAGACTTGGATCATATCCAGGATTGAATGTAGTACAGTAGGGACCTACACGTTCCGGTTGTACCCCCGGAACACCTTCCTTATATTCTGTGAAGAAGACACCGTCCTTACTTATATCCGGCTGTGTAGTCATGTCCTTTTTACCCAACGGCAGTGGTTTCAAGGCATACCATGCCATATTGAAAACCGTACTATAAGAAGCCCCCATATTACGTTGGTTAGCAAGCAGATGATAACATTCATTAGCTAATCCTTCCATACGTCCCAACTGCGATTCGTAAGCTCTTTCACCATTATACTTAGCAACCTGCTCGGGTGTACCATAGTATGCCATACTATGTTCACCGATTCCCCAAGGTTTACCTATTCCAACCCAATGTTTCATTGAATTCATGTCACCATAGTGACCTACTGTAACCGGCAAGATGCCATCTCCATCATCTTCTCCATCGGCAGAAATCCACGGGCGAGTCGGGTCATTTGCACGAACAATATCCCTCCAGTCTTCCCAAGCTTTCTTCTGCTGAGGCATAAGTTCAGGCCGGTTGTAGACATGCAAAATCACTGGTTTATTTTCATTACTGATACTCCAACCAAAGACAGAGGCATGATTACGGTCTCTGAGTACAAAACGTTTCAGATGCTCTTTAGATGCCTCCCAAAAGAGCTCGGAATCCAGTTTCGGCCCCCCATCACTCGCCCAGTTAGCAGTTTCATTCAATACGCAGATACCCATTTCATCAGCTACATCCATATAGAAACGAGGATAAATCTGTGCATGAGGACGGACTGCATTGGCATTCATTCCCTTAATAGCAGTGAACCATGCCCACGCATATCTGCGCGTCATTTGCGGAATACCCATAAAGTGCCAGGAATCACCTCTTAACTGATAAGGCTTACCGTTCAAATACTGTGTAGTACCTTGCAATGTCCATTCACGCCATCCGAAACGCTCATATTTCATATCAAGGGTTTCTTTCTTAGCCTGCAATGAAAGCAATACGGCATAAAGATTCGGCTGTTCAGGAGTCCAGAAATTCAACTCACCGGATACCGGAACCTGCAATACAACTTTGCTCGAAGCATTAGCGGGAATAGCCACCTTTACAGGAGCTACTTTCAAAGCTTCCTGACCAAGTTTCCATGCTGGTACAGGAGCCGAGTTTATATCTGTTCCTGCCAGATTCACCCACTCATTGATTTTACCTTGAATCTGTAAGTCAGCTTTCTTTTCCGTATTATTCTGCACAGTCACTTCCAGTTCAAGCATATTCTTTGAAACCAACGGTTTCACATATACATCTTCCACATGCACTTTGGGCAATGCCAGCAAATATACATCCTGCCAGATACCGGCAATATGATATCCCCACATAGAACCGGCAGGAACAATGCGGCGACCAATCGTAGAATTGTTTTCAAACAAAGACTGGCTGCGAACTCCCACCCATACTTCAGCTGTCTCACCTGCATTCACTTTATCCGTAATATCTACACTGAACGGAAGGAAAATATCAAAATTCTCTCCCACCTTCTCCTTATTAATATAGATTTCAGTATATCCGGATACAGCCTCAAAATAAAGTTTTATCTGTTGACCATCCCAGTCAGCAGGAATCGTTATCATTTTCTTCATCCATGCCATTTTCACTTGCTCCCATTCTTTCGGATAAGACGGGTAATTGCGATGATCGGGACCTTCCACATCTCGGTTGGCAAAAGAATTAATATTCCAGGGAGAAGGTATTTTTATGCGAGTTTTGCTCCAAGCCCCTTCTTTAGGTAACGGCAGTTCCGGTGCTATCCCCTTACCTTGCACGTAACTACCCGGCAAAGCCACAGGTTGGAAGTCCCAGTAACCATTCAGGCAAACTTCTTTCCTATACTCCTTTTCTGTCCTATTTACAAGACCCTCACTTGGTGCAAACGGGAAATTATACACCAATTTACCATCGCTCGATGTGGTCTGCCCCACTGCCTTTCCCGGTAGCAAGAACAAAGCCGTCAACAAGCTTAATAAAATTGCATTTCGTTTCATTTAAGAATACTATTAATTAGGTATTAGACATATTTGTTTTCCTGTTTGCAAAGTAAACGGGGCAGCATTAAAAAGTAAGCCGAAACAGAATTAATATTGAATTAAAAACATATTAATCCTCCATATTTCAGCACTTTTCGATTAATAGATGATTTTTTCTGCAATCTTTGTACCTTTGTCATATGTACTAATACAATAGCTATGGACAAATTTAATATAAAAGACAGTCACCCCAATATTTCCAGGCTCGAAAAATTATTTCCGGAAGAAGGGGTACTTACTAAATTCAAGAAGAATGAATATCTGGTACAGCAAAATGAAAAAACAAATCAGATAGGTTTCATCATGTCCGGCATGTTCCGCTTATCACATATAGATGCAGACGCCAATGAATGGATTGTTGGTTATAGCTTCGTAAACGATTTCGTCTGTGATTATCCTTCTTTTATAAAACAGGCAACTTCTACAGTCAATATACAGGCTACTACCGAATGTGAAGTTTATCTTCTTAGCTTAAACCATGTTTGCCGAGATATACCAACGCTTATTAGGTTTCTATTGCGATAGTCCCGAACAACGTTACCAGTCATTAATGAAACGATGTCCCGATTTGCAAGAAAAACTTTCTTTAAAAGAAATAGCCCAGTTTCATAAAGTGCTTGTTATGGTATGGTTTTATGACTGAAGATGACAAAATGCACATCAACCAATATATCATAAACAGACTCAAAGAAGAAGATATTAAAGAATATACTTGCGTTGAGCTAATAATGAATTCAATAAGGAAAGATACGATTATCTGTAATCCGGGAATACTAGGTAGTGGCATCTTAGCTACAAAGCTATCTCAAGAATCCAATACCACGATTTTGGAATATAGCAATATGTTGGTCTGCATCTACAGCAACATTAAATATAAGGATTACGATGGAAAATTGTATAGAGACAGGATAAAGTAAACATATCAACATAAAAAAAGGCTATCTATCCCAGACAGCCAATCTTTTGTTAACCTTAAATCTAATACTATGAAAAACACATTGCAAAGATACGGACTTTGAGGATATCTCCAAATTTTCAGGTCCAGACAGGGGTATTTATAACATGGTTTAATAGAATAAAGGAGGTTGTTAACTATTTAGATTCATTATGTTAACAATTAACATAATTCAAATAATATGTTAAAGAAGAGATCTAATAATGCTTTTTACTTCCCAAGAATCATTGCTCTTTTTCACCTTCAGCCTCCAAATCTTTGATTTCTCTGTTTAGAAAGACGGATAAGATAGTTCTCAGAACGACTATACCACCTAAAATTGCCAGTTCATTCAAAGTTGGTTCCAGTACGGTTTTTAAGATATCTGATGCGATAAGAAATTCAAGTCCAAGTAGCAAATAAGTTCCGAAAGTAGCCCGTAGCTTCCGGATATTGGTAGTTGAGTACTTGCCCGTGAATCTTTTAAACTCATTGACCAGAAAAGAAATTATCCCAATTAATGCCCCATAAGTGACGATGAGAAGACTTGTCACACTGATTATAGTGGCTAATGCATTTAAGAACGTAGTAAGCATGTAGATTGAAGTTTATTAATATAACATCGTAAAAAGCTTTAATGTTTGAATTTTAAGGAAATCCCACTCAATTGCACAAAAAGACAGCAATTCTGAATGATATTCCATTCGCAGAGACTCAAATTTCACCTATTTTTGCACCAACAAAGAATTAAGGTTATAGAAAGATGAATAAACACACATTTTACAGCTATCTGATTTTAGGAATGACATTCGCATTTGTTTTCTCAGCACAGGCTCAGAATAAGGTATCTGCACCGATGAAGGATGTCAACCAGGTGATTGACAATACACTGGACAGTTTGAATAAGGCCCGTACAGCAAGACCTGTAGCCGGTTCAAGCCGGAAAGGAAATAATCCCATTCTGTTTCTGGTGGGTAACTCTACCATGCGTACCGGAACCTTGGGAAATGGGAACAACGGTCAATGGGGCTGGGGATATTATGCCGGTGATTATTTCGATTCAGACCGGATTACCGTAGAAAACCATGCATTGGGAGGAACGAGTAGCCGTACGTTCTACAACCGTTTCTGGCCGGATGTTATAAAAGGGGTCCAAGCTGGCGATTGGGTGATCATCGAACTGGGACATAATGACAATGGCCCTTATGACAGCGGGCGCGCACGCGCTTCCATACCGGGAATCGGTAAAGATAGCCTGAATGTAACCATCCAGGAAACCGGAGTGAAGGAAACTGTATACTCCTATGGAGAATATATGCGTCGCTTCGTGCAGGATGTAAAGGCGAAAGGTGCCCACCCTATCCTGTTCTCACTGACTCCCCGCAATGCTTGGGAAGATAAAGACAGTACAATTATCACACGCGTCAACCAAACTTTCGGCCTGTGGGCCAAACAAATAGCCGAAGAACAAGAAGTACCTTTTATAGACCTGAATGATATCACCGCATCCAAATTTGAGAAATTCGGCAAGGAAAAAGTGAAATATATGTTCTACTTAGACCGCATCCACACCAGTGCCTTCGGGGCAAAAGTGAACGCAGAATCTGCAACTGAAGGTATCCGAAACTATGAAAGGTTAGAACTGGCCAACTATTTGAAACCGGTTGAGCAGGATACAATTACCGGTTCCAGCCGGAAAGAAGGATGCCCGGTGGTATTCACTATCGGTGACAGTACGGTAAAGAATAAAGATGATGATAAAGACGGTATGTGGGGATGGGGAAGTGTAATAACTGAGATATTTAATTCAAAGAAGGTATCTGTAGAAAATTGTGCCATGGCCGGACGCAGTGCCCGCACTTTCTTAGACGAAGGACGCTGGGACAAAGTGTATGATGCACTTAAACCGGGAGATTTCGTACTCATCCAGTTCGGACATAATGACGGAGGAGATATCAATATCGGAAAAGCCCGTGGTGAATTACACGGTTCGGGAGATGAAAGCAAAGTCTTTCTGATGGAAAAGACCGGAAAATACCAGGTAGTCTATACTTTTGGCTGGTATCTCCGCAAGTTCATCAGGGATGCACAAGAAAAAGGAGCAATCCCGATTGTATTGAGTCACACGCCCCGCAATAAGTGGAAAGACGGACAAATAGAACGCAATAGCAAGAGTTACGGTAAATGGACACGTGAAGCGGCAGAAGCAACCGGAGCCTGCTTTATTGATCTGAATAAAATATCCGCAGATAAACTCCAAAAGATGGGGCCCAAGAAATCAGCTGTTTTCTATAATACAGATCATACACATACATCTTTGAAGGGTGCGCGAATGAATGCCCAAAGTATAGCCGAAGGGTTAAAAGTTACGGACTGCCCGCTGAAGAAGTATCTGAAATAAAAGCGATACGGAAACATTGCAGAAGTGTCGGAAATAAAAACTAAGAATAGAAAATAAAATAGACAAGGTTAATTAATCCAAAAGAATAGCTTCATCAAACAAATAATCACTTCTTTTGCTCCCGTCAAAAAACAAAACCGGACCATAAATGAGCAATAAGATTGATATAAAAACCTTAGAGGCTTTACGACAAGATAGTCATGAGGCCTTCGAGGAGGTTTTTATCACTTATTACGGTAAAACAAAAGCCTTTATCCAGGGCTATATCAAGTCGAGTCCGGATGCTGAAGAACTGACAGAGGATTTATTTGTAAACCTCTGGATGAACCGCCACTCTATCGATATCTCCAGATCATTTGATTCTTACCTGCATACAATTGCCAGAAATTCTGCCATCAACTTTCTGAAGCACAAATATGTAGAAGATACTTATCTGAGTAGTGTCCAGCATCAGGAATGTAGTTCTACTTCGGAAGAAGATCTGATAGCCAAAGAACTCGGATTACTAATAGACGACACGGTAGAAAAAATGCCGGAACAACGGAGAAAGATATACATGCTAAGTCGCAACGAGGGCCTAAGCAATGAAGAGATAGCCGTACGACTGAATACTACCAAGAGAAATGTGGAAAGTCAGTTAAGCCTCGCTCTGAAAGAGATACGGAAAACTATTTCATACTTCTTCTTATTACTGGCATAATGGTATGGTAATGAATCTGTGGTGAATAAATTCATAACAGAAAAGAGACAAACAACATACAATATTACCTTTTGGTCAAAAGTTCTTCCTCCTTATACCCGGTTCGCATTTCCTTCGCTCCTATACGAGGAACAAAATAGCGAAGTTGGTACGAGGAGGGTACGAAGAAGATACAAGCCTGGTACGAAGCAGATAGTTCTGTTCTTTTTCTCGCTTATTCAGGTAGCCCCCTATTTCTAAAAAGAAAAAATAGAAAAAAGATTCATTTACTTACTGAGTTTTTCATCCGTTGACTGTATATATAGTAAATGCAACAGAATGGAGAAAAATAATATTGTCAGAATCATCGGAACATATTTATCCGGCCGCTTCTCTCCCGAAACGGAAGAGAAGGTTCAGAAATGGATCATTAAAGATAAAGACACTGAAGAAAAAGAAAAAGCTTCATTGGAATATTGGGATCAATTGGAGGCAAAAACAGACCCGGACACTAAACTTGCATTAAACAGAGTAAACCAAAAGATAGGTTATAAGAAAATGGTGCCCCGACCTTTCTATCAGAAACGAATGAGCATCGCGGCAGCCCTGATTCCGCTACTGATTATTGCAGGAAGTTATCTGTACTATACTTCCACGAAGGATAAATGGGTTGAGATATCTGTTGCATACGGTGATAAAAAACACTTCCTATTGCCTGATAGCTCCGAAATATGGCTGAATGCAGGAACAGCAATCAAATACCCGGAAAAGTTCTCGAAAGCGCAGCGCCTTGTATACCTTGACGGTGAAGCCTATTTTTCTGTTCGGAAAGATGCAGCGAAACCGTTTATTGTAGAAACGTCCCAACTTTCAGTCAAAGTATTAGGAACCCAATTCAATGTAAAGGCATACGCTGATGATGAACTGGTGACCACTACCCTGACAAGTGGCAAAGTTGAAGTCACCCCTCCCGTTCAAGGTTCGCAGATACTGAAACCTAATGAACAGTTGACGTACGATAAAAAAACATCTGCCGTCAACATTACTGAAGTTTCTCCAACCGATGCAGATGGCTGGATCACGGGAAAACTGATATTTACCGATGCGCCTTTCACCGAAATCCTGCAAACATTAGAGAGACGTTATAATGTAACTATCAATCATACAATGAACGTTCCCGCCTCCAAACGATATACCGTCCGGTTCCTGAAAAATGAAAATCTGGAAGAAGTTCTGCCTGTATTGAGTGAGATGATCGGCTTCAGTTATCAGATACAGAGAGACAAAGTAGAACTAATCAAAAAACAATAAAAAGAAACTGCCTATGAAGAAAAGGAACCGGATTGCAGCTTGAGACCCTCAACCCGGTTCTGAAATGCTAATGCTCCATCAAACCGTAAAGTAAAACAAAGTATTAACTATACAAAGATAATGCAAATTGAGTGCAGAACTTTCATGCTTGCATGAAAAAGTTATGCCGAAATGCAGCTTATCTTATAAAAACATACAACAATGAATCGAATAACCATTAATAAAGAAACAGATAAGATACTCCTTTTTTTATTTTTTGCCTTTCTCTCATTGAATGCCACAGCACAGAATGACAGAAAGCAAATCACTATACAGAATAAAAACATATCACTGCAAGAAGCTTTTACCGAGATAGAACAACAAACCGGATATAGCATAGCCTATGAATTATCGGCCGTAGATGTAAAGAGAAAAATATCCCTGTCCTTAGAATCCCAAAGCATTGACAAGGCGTTAGCGCAAATTTTGAAAGACACCCGCTATTCGTACAAAATAACAGGCTACCATATCATTATCACTCCGTCCGGCAACGAACTACAGAAATCCACCAAGGAAAAAACAGAGAAACCTACCCAAACAGTCAGAGGAATTGTACTGGATTCCAAAACCAATGCACCCATAGAGTTTGCTACTGTAAGAATTATGAATGTCGGTTCTTTAGGCAGCACAACAGACAGTCTGGGGAGATTTCGGATAGACAATGTTCCTGTGGGACGATGCAATATACAAACCTCCTATGTAGGATATAATGCCAATATTTTCAATGAGATACCTGTAACCTCTTCCAAGGAAGTATATATGGAAATCACTCTGGATGAAAACATTCACTCGTTGGCGGAAGTCGTCATACAACCGGAGATAAAGAAAGATAAACCTCTGAATGCAATGGCCATTACCGGCGGACGCATGATCAGCATGGAAGAAGCAGGCAGGTTTGCCAATGGTTTTGATGATCCGGCACGTCTGAGTTCCGCATTTGCAGGTGTAGCAGGAGATGTAGGAACCAACGCTGTAGCTATCAGAGGAAATTCACCCCAGTTTACCCAATGGAGGTTGGAAGGGGTAGAAATTCCCAATCCGACTCACTTCGCCGACCTTACCGGACTGGGTGGGGGCTTTCTTTCGGCCCTGAGTACACAGGTGATCGGTAACTCCGATTTCTACAACGGTGCGTTCCCTTCCGAATACAGCAATGCGCTATCAGGTGTCTTCGACATGCAAATACGAAATGGCAACAATCAGAAGTATGAACATACATTTCAGTTAGGCATTCTGGGTATTGACCTGGCATCGGAAGGCCCGATAAGCAGGAAGCATGGAAGTTCCTATATCTTCAATTACCGCTTCTCCACCACTTCCTTGGCTACAGGAAATGATATGAATCTGAAATATCAGGACTTATCATTCAAATTAAATTTTCCTACCCGGAAGGCCGGAACTTTCTCCATCTGGGGAATCGGGCTGATTGACCGTTATAAACCGGAAGCCATCGACCGTGATGAATGGGAGACACAAGGTGACCGGCAGTCCGGAAATACAGCTTTTGACAAAGCGGCAGGAGGACTTACACACAAGTATCTCATCAATGCAGATACGTATATCCGTTCTTCATTAGCCGCCACTTACTCGAAAGATCGCACGAGAGCTGATCAGATGACAGAAGATGACAAACTGGTCCATGTAGGAGATATCCGGAATTCCAAATGGGATATAGTCTTTAATTCCTATCTGAACAAGAAATTCAATTCCAACCATATCAACCGGACAGGTATCACAGTTACAGGGCTCCAATATGACTTGGATTACAAAATCAGTCCTAATTTCGGTTTAGATGTACCTATGGAACAGATTTCAAAAGGGAATGGGGGAAGTTGTGTGCTCTCGGCATACAGCAGTTCTGTCATCAACCTAAGTAACCATCTTATTACTAGTCTGGGCATCACCGCACAGTACTTCACCCTGAATAAGAACTGGACCGTAGAACCCAGAGCAGCCCTTAAATGGAGCTTTAATCCGAAACACGCCTTGGCACTGGCATACGGTCTGCACAGTCGCAGGGAAAAGCTTGACTACTACTTTGTGGAACAGGAAGCCAACGGAAAAACCGAATCCAACAGATACCTGGATTTTTCAAAGGCTCATCACTTCGGGCTTACATACGACTGGAACATCAACTCGTACATGCACTTAAAAGTGGAACCCTATTATCAATATCTATTCCGAATACCTGTTGAAGAGAATTCTTCCTTTTCCATCATCAACCATCAGAGTTTCTATCTGGACAGGATATTAAAGAATAGAGGCTCCGGAGTGAACTACGGTATAGACATTACATTAGAGCAATACATGAAAAATGGTTTTTACTATATGATAACGGCTTCTCTTTTTAAATCAAAATACAAAGCCGGAGATAACATCTGGCGTAATACACGGTTGGACAAAAACTATCTCCTGAACATACTTGCCGGAAAAGAATGGATGGTAGGACGTAATAAACAAAATGTACTAAGTCTCAACGGGCGTATCTTTTTCCAAGGTGGTGACCGATATACCCCTGTAGATGAAGGTAAAAGTATGATAGAACATGATATTAAATTTGATGAAACCAGAGCTTACAGCAAGAAGTTTGATCCCTCCATCAACGGTGACATCTCTTTCAGTTATAGAATTAATAAAAAGAAAATATCTCATGAGTTTTCTATTAAAATGCTAAATGTAGGTATGCGCACAGGAATGCACTTTTACCAGTACAACGAAAAAACTCATAAGATAGAGAAAAAAGACGGATCGGGATTGATACCGAATATCAGTTATAAAATTTACTTTTAGTACATAAAAGAGAACAATCATTGTTTGCACTGTTATCCCAATAAAAGCAAAGAAGATGTATTTGGAAATTTCCCGATACATCTTCTTCTTTCTATTTACTCAGAGCATCCTCAACGGAATACTCCCATCATCCGATAATAATTCTCTATCAGCTTGTTGAAAATCTTTTCACCTGCTCCGACTTCAATAAGCCACGATCCTTCATCTGCTCCGAAGCCACCATAAGCTGCCGATCGAATATCAGGCAGATACATCGGCCATCTTCCGTTGTTCCAGGTATATCCGAAGAAGAAAGGAATAACATGATCGGGTTGCATTTCCCGTTTCCAATCAATCTGGAACTTGATGAAAGGTTCACCGGGAACAGTGGCAATGGCAATACGGTTATTAATGGATATTACGGAGAAATGCACATTATACTTCAGGTTCTTGTCATGTCTGCCGATAAAATGCAGAGAGTCAGTCTTCACCTTGATATTGGGTACATCATACGGGTTCGGATATATTTCTTTGGCCAGTTTAACGGCTTCAATAGAAAGCAATTTACCCATACGGTCTATCAAATCATAATTGGACGGGCGAGGGTCATCCGGCCCGGTACGTCCGCCATCCTTAAATAAAGGTGCCTGGTTTCCTGCACCGCCTTGTACAAAGAGGCAATATACCTGATTGTTAAAAGCTTCTTCCGTATATTTAGTGGCATAACCCACATAGTCGGCAGAGATTTCAAAGTTATTCCAGGCCACATCCGGATGGCAGGCATAATTCATTAGAATTACTTTCGGATTGCCTTTCGTGTCCTCCAGTTTAATGACACCTACAGAATTATCAACAGGCCCATGAGGAATACGCTCCGGATTCACCGCCCTGTAGTGGTCATCTCCTACCCATGATTCGCGGGCGCGACCGTCTTCACGAAGAAGCAACCGGTTGAAACTTAATTGAGGAAAACTACGATAACCGGCTGAAATACGAGCCTCGAACATAGAAGAAGAAGCCTGTTTCAAAGCTTTGGTTATCTGAGCATCGAGCCACTCTTTGGGCCCTGCCTCACCGGAATGTGTATGCTGGGGACAAAAATAGACTTCCTGCAAACCAAATTGCTTTTTTAGTTTCTCGGCTAACGGAACATTACTGTACATAACCAAATCCAGAGAGACAAAAGCAATACGCGAAGCTCCCGCTTCAAGAATAAGAGTTCGCGCATAGAGTGAATCGTGAACCGGATAGCGGGGATTAGGCGGGGTTATATTCACTTTGCCGGTACCAGCCATTAACTTTTCTGCAGCGTTGGTATTCACTGTAGAAAAAACACCTAACAGCACTAATAGTGCTGTCAACCAAAAGCTTTGTGTTTTCATTTGAATTACATTTATCAGATTCATACTAATTACTTTTTTCATGGTATTATTACTTTTTAAATTTACTTTTACGCTATTATTCGGCAATAATACACGAGGAGTATTAATAAAGCTATTAATTCTCTATTAACTTAGAGAGGAATTATTATTTTTTGTATGAACTAACCGTTCATAACAGACGTTATATTAATAGAACTTTAAATACCAACGATCATGGAAAAGTATCTGATTCATAGTAATGAGTTGCATTTCATCAACAAGGAACGCATTCACAGGGAAGTAGAGAAAATGGTAGAGTCATTAGACATGGCAGCAGGTTCCACCAAAGGATTCGACCTGTATACCGTAGTAGAAAGTTATTTCACTGACCTCGAAAAGCGAAGGGAAATCAATCGCTTACTGCATATAGAGAAAGATGAATGTGAAGCCATAGAGGAAGAACTCGGAGTATATGAAATGTGATTTACAATAAAAACCATCACGAGTATTAACTATAATGAATAAAGGGCATAACAACAATTTGTTATGCCCTTTATTCATTTATGGTTATCAATTCCAGACCACTATCAATCCTTTGCCTGATGTACCGTCAGTTGTGGGAAAGGGAAACCTATACCCTCCTTATTGAATACAGAGTAGATGGTCTTGTTCATATCGAAATAAACTCCCCAATAGTCCTCACTCTTCACCCAGGCACGGATAATCACATTCACGCTACTGGCATCCAGTGCATGAAGGGCTACAAAAGGAGCCGGATCACTAAGAATCCGCTTGTCTTCGGCAATGATACGACGGGTAGTTTCTTCCACCTTATCAAAATTTTCGCCATACTCCACACCGATTATCCATTCTACACGACGGGTAGCTTCACGACTGTAATTAGTCACAGTACCACTGCTCAACGCACCATTCGGGATATAAATAATCTTATTATCACCGGTAGTCAGAATCGTATGGAAAATCTGGATCTCACGAACCGTACCCGTGATGCCTTGGCTTTCAATCAAGTCACCTACTTTATAAGGACGGAGCAGCAATACAATCAGACCACCTGCAAAGTTCTGCAAGTTACCGGACAATGCCATACCGATAGCCACACCAGCGGATGCCAGCAAGGCAGCAAATGAAGTTGTTTCTACTCCTAATTTACCGATAACGGCAATAATCAATAAGATAGTCAGCAAGATGTTCACCAAACTCTTTACAAAACTCTGGATACTGGCATCCACATGCCGCTTAGCCAACAACCGGGCCACCATTTTATTAAGGAAAGATATCAGGAAACGTCCTACTATGAAAATCAGCACAGCGCTGATGATATGACCACCTGCATTTACTCCCCAGTCTATCAGTTGTTGGAGAAAGACCTGCAATTTACTAAAACCATCTTCTACAACAGTTTCGGCAGCAGGAGCTGCCGCTTGCAATAATAATAACATAATATTTGTTCGTTTGAAGTTAATAATTACACTTTACCAGCAGGATTAAAAAATACCCACCGGCCTACAAAATTAACAAATATTTCCGGTTATCGTTCACTCGATTTGCGTGTTTCAGCGAAAACACTTAATTTTGCCCCCGATTTCAACTAAGGGGTGCCCTAATATGACGGGCTGAGATCATACCCATTGACCTGATCCGGGTAGTGCCGGCGGAGGGAAAAGAAGAAAAGCTCCCTTTTTCTGTATTCATCTTTAATAGTTAAAATTGTAATGAGAAAACATGCAATGGCGGCCTGCCTGTTAATGGCAACGCTGGGTGTCTGTGCGCAGACGCATGAGAAAGACAGCTTGCGGGTGATAAGCCTGCAGGAAGTAGAAATTATCTCTACCCGTGCCACGGGAACCACACCTGTGGCGTTTACCAATGTCAGTAAAGAACAACTTAAGAAGCAGAATTTCGGGCAAGATATTCCCTATCTGTTGTCATTTACTCCATCAGTACTGACAACGAGCGATGCAGGTGCAGGTATCGGTTACACGAGTATCCGGGTACGCGGAACAGATGCTACACGCATCAACGTAACCACTAATGGTATACCCATGAACGATGCGGAAAGTCATTCTATCTTTTGGGTTAATACTCCCGATCTTGCCTCTTCGCTTCAGGACTTGCAGATTCAACGGGGCGCAGGAACTTCCACTAATGGTGCCGGAGCGTTCGGTGCCAGTATCAATATGAAAACACAAGGAATTTCGCCCACACCGTATGCGGAGTTTTCCGGCTCTTACGGCTCATTCAATACACATAAAGAAACCGTAAAAGTAGGTACGGGGCTCATTAATGGACGCTGGGGATTCGATGCACGTTTATCTAATATCCACAGTGACGGCTACCGTGACCGCGCCAGTGCTGACTTGAAGTCTTACTTTGTACAAGGCGGATATTATGGAGACAAGACCACTATTAAATTCATCACCTTCGGAGGAAAAGAAGAGACCTATCATGCTTGGGATGGCCTGGATAAGGAAACACTGGAAAACGACCGCAAATATAATCCCAATGGCGCCATAGAAGATGATAATGGAAATGTAATCGGATTTTATGATAACCAGATAGATTATTATCGCCAGACGCATTATCAATTATTATTAAATCAAATATTGTCTCCTTCGTGGAAATTGAACATAGCGCTACACTATACAGACGGCTACGGTTATTATGAGGAATATAAGAATAAGCGTACGCTGGTAGAATATGGCTTGGTACCCTTTGAAACAAACGGTACTACCATAGAGAAATCAGACCTTGTACGCCGTAAACTGGTAGACAGCCGTTTCGGTGGTGGAGTATTCTCTTTCGATTATAAAGGGGACAAATTGGATGCATCCATCGGCGGTGGCCTGAATTATTACAAAAACACCCATAACGGTAAGGTAGTATGGGTAAAGAATTATCTGGGTGAACTGAATCCTGACCATGAATATTATCGTAATATCGGACGGAAAACGGATGGCAACATCTACGCTAAGATAAATTATGAAATACTGGATGGAGTTAACTTCTATGCCGATATGCAATATCGTTATCTACGCTATAAGATAAACGGCAATAATGACAAATGGGACTGGACTGCTGATCCGGCACATCTGCAACCGCTGAATATTGACGAAGATTTCAGCTTCTTCAACCCTAAAGCCGGCATATTCTGGAAGATAAACAACAATAATAATCTTTATGCCTCTTTCAGTGTGGCAAATAAGGAACCGACACGCAATAACTATACTGATAACTTATTTGCCGCACAGCCCAAATCAGAGCGGATGTTCGATTACGAAGTGGGATATACGTTCCGTAAAGGTTGGTTCAATGCAGGCGTCAACCTGTACTACATGGATTACAAGAATCAATTGGTACTGAACGGGCAATTGAATGAAATTGGCGAAGCCGTAGCAGAGAACGTGAAGGACAGTTATCGTATGGGTATTGAGCTGATGGCAGGTGCACGCATCACAAACTGGCTGCGTTGGGATATAAACGCAACATGGAGCCGTAACCGCATCAAGAATTATACAGAATATCTAAGTGATGTGAATGAAGACTGGAAAGATATGTATAGTGAAAACTGGGGTATCTCTCAGACAACCCGGTATATTGGCACTACTCCCATCTCCTTTTCACCGGACTTTATGGCAAATAGTCTCATTTCTTTGGATTATAAAGGTTTTAATGCATCTTTGCAAACGCAATATGTCAGCAAGCAATATTTAAACAATGCTCATCAAGAGGACTGTACACTGGACGCTTATTGTGTGAGCAACCTAAATCTCGGATATACTTTCAAACTGAAAGGATTGAAATCTGTTAATGTAGGCGTGACGATTTATAACCTGTTTGACGAAACATACGAAAGCAATGGTTATGCATCGGGAAGTGCCGTATACGAAGGGCATGGAAAGAATCAGATAAAGGACAAAGACAGTAAACTGCTCTATACTTCCAATTACGCAGCCTACTATCCTAATGCAGGTATCAATGCGCTGGCACATATCACATTGAGTTTTTAAAGCATGGAACAAACTCTCGAAATTATCGGAACCATCGTCGGGCTTGTCTACCTCTGGTTAGAATACCGGGCGAGTATCTATCTTTGGATAGCGGGCATCATCATGCCTGCTATCTACATTTTCGTCTATTACGATGCCGGACTGTATGCTGACTTCGGAATAAATATCTATTATCTGGGGGCAGCCGTCTACGGTTGGATGATGTGGAAATACGGCAGTTTTGTAAGACGAAAACTGCATCTGCATATCAAAGAAGGACAGCAGGAACTTCCCATTACCCGTATGCCAATGAAATATTACCTGCCCCTCGGCATTGTATTCGCCGTTACTTTTGTCGGCATTGCCTGGATACTCATTCGTTTCACCAATAGTAATGTACCCTGGCTTGATTCTTTCACCACTGCCCTCAGTATTGTAGGTATGTGGATGCTGGCACGTAAATATGTGGAACAGTGGTGGGCATGGATTGTGGTAGACATTGTCAGTGCAGGACTCTATGTTTACAAAGACCTCAATTTCACGGCAGGACTGTATGCTCTTTATACAATAATCGCTATCTTTGGCTACTTCAAATGGAAGAGGATGATGGAAAGAGTGGTAGAGTGATAAGGTGATAAAAGAAACAATGATGAAAGAAAATAATAATAAGAATTCAGTGGAACTCTGTGTTCTCTGTGGTGAACCGGAAGCAGTAATTTTAGCCAATGGTGATTATCCAACCCATCCTATACCTTTGCAAATACTGGCAAACGCTCCTTATATCGTTTGTTGTGATGGCGGTGCAGATGCTTATATAGATCGCGGCAATGTACCTGATGTTATTATCGGTGACGGAGATTCCCTGAGTGAAGAAAACCGCCGGAAATATAGCCATATTCTTCATTGTGTCTCCGACCAGGAAACCAACGACCAGACCAAAGCCGTAAACTTCCTTTTATCACAAGGCAAAAAGAACATCGCTATCGTAGGAGCCACAGGCAAACGGGAAGACCATACTTTAGGAAATATCAGCCTGCTCATTGATTATATGCGTACCGGAGCTCATGTCCGCATGCTGACCGATTATGGTATTTTCATTCCCTGCCATGATACCTGTTCTTTTCCCAGCCAGCCAGGTCAACAGATTTCAATCATAAACTTTGGTGCCCACAACCTGCGAGGCGAAGGCTTGGTATACCCTCTCAGTGACTTCACCAACTGGTGGCAAGGTACACTGAACGAAAGCACGGAAACAGAATTCACCATTCACGCAGAAGGGGAATACTTGGTAGTGATAAACTATTAGTTCATTTTCTCCTCTCAGCTACCTCCACAAAATACACACTCAGACATATCATCCCGATAGCCACCCCCTGTTCCCAGGTAAAGCGGTCTTGTCCCACGATATAAGAAACGACGGTCGTCACAATCAGTATCAGATAGCCATACATGGCCACCACGGTCGTCTTCAGATATTTCAATCCGATGGGCATCAACCAATAACTAAGGTAAGTAGGGAAAATAAGGATGAATGCCAGAACCACCCACGGCATCCAATGCCAGGTTCCATGTGCTGCGTCGGTGAACAACGGCGCGTCCCAGCCCAGGATAGTAGATATCACCAGACCGGACAGCGCCGCGCCCCCAAACACATATTTCATTACGGTCACCAAGCCGATCTCTTCCAGTAATTTCTTACTCAAAATCAGATAAATGGCAAAGAACACCGAACTGAGCAGGCACAACATATTACCTGTAAAGGCATCATGTGCCAAGTCATCGCTGCCTTGAGTCAATATACACAGCAATGCACCACCGAAACCGAGGGAAATACCGATAATTTTCATCAGTGTAGCCCGCTCGTGCAGAAAGAGAACGGAGATAAGAAATACCCAGATAGGTTGCAGGGAATTGAATATAGCACTACTGACGGGTGTCGTCTTACTGATACCCAGCAAATAGCAGAACATAAAACCATACATGCCGAATGCCCCCAGGCAAAGTAACCCGATACGCTGCCGCCGTGTGATAGGTGCTTCTTTCACAAACCAGCCTGTCACCCAGAACGCTATAGCAGCAAAAGTACAACGCACCGTGACACCCGTCAATGCACCCATCCACACGGGCAGCAGGAATTTCAGGGCATTCATATTCAATCCCGCAAATATTCGCGAGACTACCAAACTTAAATTGGCCTCCAGCTTCTTATCTTTCATTCGGATATCACAATTTTGGTTTCAAGGCAGAGAACGCAGGGAGAAGAAAATTGTTCAACGTGCATGGATATTCCAAAACTATTCGTATCTTTAGGATGTTCTATGAAAAACAAAAATGAATAGCCCTATGAAAAGTAAAGAAAAAGACACACTGCGTAGCGAAACCCAAGATGAACCTAAGAGCAAAGAACAAGTGCTCACATTCTCTCATCAACTGCGCCGGGAGATTGAAACTGCCTGCCGCCAATTGGATAACCGCGAAGGACAAAATAACTTAACAATAAACAAGGAGGTAGCAGAATGGCTAAGCAAGTAATATGGTCACTCGTCGCCAAGAAACAGTTGAAGGAAACATTCCAGATACTAAAATTGAAGAATGGGAATAATGAGGTTAGTGAAGTGCTCTATGTACAATTACAGAACATATTACACCGCATCAGCATGAATCCGTTCATCGGACAAACAACAGAAGTAGAAAATATACGCTACATCATTCCTCACCCGGGATATACACTTTTCTATCGACATAGCCTCAAGAAGATAGAAGTTGTTGTACTATGGGACAACCGACTAAAAATGGGGGAACTGAAGGTAATCCCTAAAAAGGAATGAGATGTAAAAAAAGTAACGGATTATGATTGAACAAATTCCATCGCATGCCATGCATACCATCTTTGTGTGAACTCATCACCCAAGTTGTATCGACTGGCAACATTACGCACTGTCTCTAAATTCAAATTATCAGGCAAACGGAGAAGTGTATTTGCAGCACAAAGATTTTTATATTCTTCATCAAGAATAATCCTTTTACGGAGAGACAGGTTATCATCTCCGATATAGGTTTTGTGACTTATCATGCGTTCTGACACCAGTCTGCCAATCATGACACCTTGCTCTGATATAAAATAGTATGAATTATCAGGTTGCCTGACATAAAGAGTATTATTATTTTTCAAGCTAAAATACTCAAATGCATTATAATTACCAGTTTCCAGATTATAATACCTGAGGTAACGTTCTCTGTATCTCTGCATAAAATGTGGAGTATACTCCAGAACAAGAGGATTTCTATTGCTCGATAATGCAATATATCCACAAGTTTCCTGACCGGTTATCGGAGCGTAAATAAGAAATGTAAAACCTTCATTGAGAGCAAGAAAGGCAATGGTCCAAGAATTGTTCCGCTTTGTTGTGACTACTATTCTTTTAATAAATCTTCCAATAAAGTGTTCTTGCCTGTAACGCTTTCCGCAACGATCCATAAATAAATCGATTTTGGTCTGCAATATTGAAAAATCTTTCATTGCTTCAGCACATAACTCTTCGGACGACATTGACGATACAAACATGTTTTTATCTTGTTTATGGTTAATGCGAACCAGAAATTGAATAAATGCCTTTCTTACGGGTTATGAACTAAATGATAAATAATCTTTTAGACGCAGATGACACGGATGACGCGGATCTTTTTTATTTTTTTATAGCGCAGCCTTTTAAATCCGCGTTATCCGCGTCATCCGCGTCTAAAAAATAATATACCGAATGGCGCTTATCACTTATCACTAAACACTAATCACTTTTGTTCTTTTCTTTTCCATTATAAGTCTATTTCAACTCCTTGTTCGCAATATTAATGAATATGGGTACAAAGGTATAAAAAAACAATCCAACATAGTTAGCAGAGGCCTTTTTTCATGTTATAATAATATTATCCTTGAGTAGTTACTGATTTTTTGTCAAGAGCAGATTTATGCATTCTTAACTCTGGCAAGTGGTTTATCACTGTTGTCCTTAGTAGCATATCTCTGAAACAGATGGTCTGAATCTCCCAAACGCATCATGTATTTCATGCAAACAGATGATGCCTTTGCCACAAGTAAATGGTGTGTTTCCCACAGTTGAATGAGGCAAATGCCACACTTCAATCGGGTAAATACCACACTAATTGCCCGTTAGAGTGTGGCATTTTAGTCATTAAGATGTGGCATTCGGGAAGATCAAATGTGGCATTTCAGATGGGATAAAAAAAGAGAGGAGAAGCAATGCTCCTCCTCTTATGCTAATTTAAACTTGAATCTGAGTTAAAATTACAGTTACAAATATACTATATTGAAACACCAAAGTCAAGCTTTCGGGTCTTTATTTCTTTCCGCTTAAAGAAATTCCGCTTCTTATAGCGACAATAGATAACTTTTAAAATCAGCAAATTCCTTTGTCATCGACAGACTTTGCTTTTCACCTTGCATAAAAGCTTTCAGTTTCGCAGGAATCTCTACGGTTTCGCCGATAATACCTTCCACGGTTTCGAGGAATTTTGCCGGATGCGCCGTCTCCAGGAAGACACCAGTTTCACCTGGTTTCAATCCTTCTTTCAGAGCACGGAAACCACAGGCTCCATGTGGATCAAGCAGGTAATGACATTCCTTCCACGTTTCACGCATCGTTTCGGCAATCTGTTCATTGGTATAAGTAGTACCACTGATTTCAGCAGAAATGGCCGCATGACTGCCTCCATAAAGATCGAGCACACGCGCAAAGTTGCTCGGATCGCCCACATCCATAGCATTGGCAATGGTAGCTATAGAAGGACGTGGAGTATAAACTCCGGTTTGCAAATATTGATAGAAGATATCGTTACGGTTATTGGCAGCAATGAAACGCTTCACAGGCAATCCCATACGTTTACCAAACAATCCGGCAGTGATATTTCCAAAGTTACCGCTCGGAACACAGATAACGGCATCGTTCGCCTTGCCTATCTTCTTCAGTTGAGCATAAGCATAGAAGTAATAGAAAGCCTGCGGTAAGAAGCGTGCTACATTTATGGAATTGGCACTGGTAAGTTGCAGATGCTCATTCAGTTCCTTATCCATAAAAGCAGACTTCACCAACGCCTGGCAATCATCGAATGTACCGTCTATCTCAAGGGCTGTGATATTCTGTCCGAGAGTCGTAAATTGTTTCTCCTGTATTTCGCTGACCTTCCCTTTAGGATAAAGCACATATACATGAATACCCTCCACACCGAGGAAACCATTAGCTACCGCACTTCCCGTATCACCAGAGGTAGCAACCAACACATTGACTTGTTTCTTACCTTCTTTTCTGATGAAATATCCTAAAAGACGGGCCATGAAACGCCCGCCCACATCTTTGAAAGCAAGCGTCGGGCCATGGAAAAGTTCGAGTGAATAAATATCTTCCGTCACCTTCACCAAAGGAACATCAAAATTCAATGTATCGTAAACGATTTGTTTCAATGTTTCGGCAGGTACATCTTCCCCAAAGAAAGCATCGGCTACGCGATAGGCAATCTCCTGAAAAGAAAGAGTATCGATACTATCATAAAAATCTTGTGGCAAAGGTTTAATGCTATATGGCATGAAAAGTCCTTTGTCGGCAGCAAGTCCCTTCACTACGGCTTCTTCCAGACTGGCGTCGGGAGCTTGTTTGTTGGTACTGTAATATTTCATAATCAGCTTTTCATAAATTCATTAATAAACTCATCTTTCTTCAATAATCCGTAACTACCTTCGCAAACAGACGCTTCATCAAAGGTCTGTACACTATCCGGTTCGATACCCGGATACCAGATGAAGAAAGGGATCGGTTCATTGGTATGTGTACGGAGCTCACATGGAGTAGGATGATCGGGCAATACGGCAATAGCTACCGGTTCCTCCCAATCTTTCACGGCTTCATATATAGGACCTACAGCACGGCTATCCAGATTCTCGATCGTCAGAAGTTTTAAATCCACATTCCCTTCATGTCCGGCCTCATCGCTGGCCTCGATATGCAGATAGACGAAATCATCCGTCTTCAGGGCTTCCAGTGCAGCAGCTACTTTATTTTCATAATTGGTATCATACAAGCCCGTTGCACCTTCCACTGTCAGGCGACGCAAGTCCGCATAATATCCGATACCATTGATCAGGTCTACAGCAGAAATCACTGCCCCCCGTTTCACTTGTGGGAACTTATCAGACAAACGTTCCATCTTAGGACGATAGCCGGGACTCCAGGGCCAAATACTGTTAGCCGGGTCTTTCCCTTCCGCCATCCGCTTCTGATTCAACGGATGATTTTCCAAAAGCTCCTGCGAACGCAGGATAAGATCATTAATCAAATCAGCGGTTTGTTGCGGAGTCAGTTCTGCACCGCCTTCGGGAACTGTTATATTCTCCGTACCCGGCATTGATTTCACCAGTAACGGGCGGAAAGGTTTCAACGGCACATCGTGCGGTGGCGTACAATCAATACGTTTATCTCCACCTTTGATCACCAATAAATGACGATATTGCACGCCTGTACAGAAACACACCCGCTCATTGCCCAGATGTTCCTGTAAGTACTTCACCAATACATCGGCTTCTTCCGTTGTGATGTGTCCGGCAGAATGGTTTTTAATATGATCGCCTTCAATGCAAATGATGTTACAACGCATTGCCATCTCGCCCGGTTTCAAATCCACACCGATGCTGGCAGCTTCCAGAGGTCCTCGTCCTTCATAAACTTTCGGCAGGTCATAGCCCAAAACGGACATATTCGCTACCTCACTACCGGGATGGAAACCATCGGCAACAGTTTTCAACCGCCCCGTACGCCCCATGCTCGCCAGTTTATCCATATAAGGCGTCTTGGCATATTGCATCAGCGTCTTACCGCCCAATGACTCCACAGGCCAATCCGCCATTCCATCGCCTAATATGATTATATGTTTCATTTTATTAAACATTTGCAATACTCATAATATCCGCAAATACACCTGCCGCCGTCACTCCGGCACCGGCACCGTATCCTTGTATCATCATCGGATATTCTTTATAACGTTCTGTAGTCAGCAGAATGATATTATTACTACCTTCCAAACCATAGAACGGATGATTTACACCCACTTCTTGCAGGCCGACTGATGCTTTGCCATTCTCCAGTTTAGCAACAAAACGCCAGTGCTTGTTCTCAGCTTCCAGTACCTTGCGACGGGCTTCAAAGTCCGCATCCAGACTCGGCACTTTCTTCCAGAAATCATCCAGCGAACCTTCAAAGAAATCATCGGGTACGAACAGGTTCTTTTCTACATCCGACTGTTCCAGTCTGTAACCGGCTTCACGTGCCAGGATCACCAGTTTACGGATAACGTCCTTGCCACTCAGGTCGATACGCGGATCCGGTTCGGAGTAACGCTCTTCCTGCGCCATCTTAATGGTCTTGCTGAAAGGAATATCCGCACTGATCTTATTAAAGATATAATTCAGTGTACCACTCAGTACAGCTTCAATCTTCAATATCTTGTCACCGCTATGGATAAGGTCATTGATCGTATTGATAATCGGAAGTCCTGCACCCACATTCGTTTCAAAAAGGTACTTCACACCACGCTGGCGGGCAATCTGTTTCAATTCACGGTAGTTCTCATATTCCGAAGAAGCGGCAATCTTATTGGCAGCCACTACAGAAACGTTGTGTAACAACAAGTCTTTGTACAAGGAAGCAACTGCCGCACTTGCCGTACAGTCTACAAATACCGAGTTGAAGATATTCATGCCGATAATCTCGTCACGTAAAGTTTCCAGCGTGCTCGGTTTGCCCTTCTCTGCCAGTTCTGCACGGAAATCTGTCAGATCGAAGCCTTCACGGCTAAACATAGCCCGGTCGGCATCAGCAATACCCACAATATGTAGCTTCAATCCATTCTCCATCATCAGCTTCTGCTGTTGGCAGCGGATTTGTTCCACCAGGCTACCGCCTACCGTACCAATACCACAAATAAAGAGGTTCAGTACCTGGTATTCCGACAGGAAGAATGAATCGTGGATAACGTTCAATGATTTACGCAATGATTTGGAATCCACTACAAATGAGATATTTGTTTCCGAGGCGCCCTGAGCACAAGCTATCACATTAATACCGTTACGTCCCAGCGTACCGAACAGCTTTCCGGCAATACCCGGCGTATGCTTCATATTTTCACCTACAATAGCTACCGTAGCCAGGTTCTTCTCCGCCTGTATCGGAGAAATCTCACCCATTTCAATCTCTTTGGCAAACTCCTCGTTCAGCACTTCACATGCTAGGTCGGCATCCGCATTACGCACACCAATAGACGTAGAGTTCTCCGAAGATGCCTGAGATACAAGGAACACACTGATACCATTCTTTGCCAGTGCCTTAAAGATGCGGTAGTTCACACCAATCACACCTACCATACCCAAACCCTGCACAGTAATCAGACTGGTATCATTGATAGAAGAAATACCCTTAATCGCTTTCGTACGCGGATCGGATACTTCCTGTCTGATAATCGTTCCCGTTCCTTCGGGATTGAATGTATTCTTTATTAAAATAGGAATATTCTTGTGGCAAACCGGATAAATAGTCGGCGGATATACTACCTTGGCACCGAAGTTACAAAGTTCCGTTGCCTCTACATAACTCAGTTCGTTAATGGTATAAGCGGTAGAAATCACACGCGGATCTGCAGTCATGAAACCATCCACATCCGTCCAGATTTCCAATTGGTCGGCATCCAATGCCGCCGCAATAACCGAAGCTGTATAATCGGAACCACCACGACCCAGGTTCGTAACATCTCCCGTCACCTTATCAGTAGAGATGAAACCCGGAACCAACGCACGCTTCGGCAAAGTGCTGAATGTTTCACGAATCAATTCATTCGTCAACTCGGTATCCAATACATACTTGGAGTGCTTCTTTTCAGTTTTGATGAACTTGCGTGAATCAAACCATTCGGCTCCTGTCAACTCTGCAACGATAATGGATGATAAACGCTCGCCATAGCTGACAATCGTATCGGAGGTCTTTTGCGAAAGGTCCTTTATCAGATAAATACCCTGGAAAATATCTTTCAGTTCATTGAGCAATTCACCGATCTGGCGTTGCAGTTCCACTTGCCCCTCACCAGCAGGAATCACTTCTTTAATCATTTCCACATGGCGGTAAACAATTTCGCGAAACTCATTTTCGTAAGCAGCATCACCGGCAGCCGCCATTTTCGACGTGTTTATCAGCTTGTCTGTGATGCCCCCCAGCGCGGAAACCACCACAATTACCGGTTCTTCTACTGCTTCTACAATTCTCTTTACGCTCAAAATACTGTTCGCGGAACCTACGGACGTTCCGCCGAATTTTATTACTTTCATATCCTTTATTACTATTGATAAGGTTGATACAATGTGTCGGAAACAGGACGTATATACCTGTATTGACTTGAATTAAATAAGAAAAACTGCTGAAAAATAGTGTAACACGTAGAAACACAAATACTATCCATTAACCCCTAAGGGTCATGGTCATGCACATGGATGTGACTGTATGTTGATAGTACTTGTTCATACTCTCTGTTTCTTTCATTATTGATAAGTGTCGCAAAAGTAATAATAAAAACATTCAATCTATCACATTTTGTGGTTTTTTTGTAATAAAAATATAGAAAGGCCTCAAAAGAGGCAGAAATATGCAAAAGAGCGAAGTGTCATTTTCACACATAACCATACAATATTCCACTATCAGCGGCACAGTTTTATAACATTTTGATATTAAATCCAAGATATATCATTATATTTGCACTAAATTATCGTAAGAGAATGCATATGAGCCTAAATATAACTTCCATTTTGCTAATCTATACCGGTGGAACCATCGGAATGATAGAAAACCCCGAAACGGGTGCTTTAGAGAATTTCAATCTCGAGCAGCTGAAAAAACACGTACCGGAGCTGCAAAATTTCACATTCCATATCGATACTTACCAGTTCGATCCTCCGATGGACTCTTCGGATATGGACCCGGAAGCTTGGCGCAAACTGGTACATATCATTAGTGACCATTACGATAGATACACAGGTTTTGTAATTCTGCACGGCACGGATACGATGGCATATACCGCATCTGCCCTTAGCTTTATGTTAGAAGGATTGAGCAAGCCTGTCATCCTCACCGGATCACAACTCCCTATCGGAGTACTCCGCACGGACGGAAAAGAAAACCTTCTTACCAGTCTTGAAATAGCCAGTGCACGTGATGCAAAAGGCAATCCGCTTGTACCCGAAGTCTGCATCTTTTTTGAGAATCACCTGATGCGCGGCAATCGTACCATCAAGATGAATGCAGAGAACTTCAATGCATTCCGTTCATTCAACTATCCCGTATTGGCAGAAGCAGGTATTCATATTAAATATAATAATGTGCAAATCCGCTTTAAGGAAGTTGAACGGGAACTGAAGCCACATTATCTATTAGATACCAATGTTGCTGTCCTAAAACTCTTTCCGGGTATTCAGGAGAATGTAGTATCAAGTATATTGAGCATTGAGGGATTGAAAGCTGTCGTGCTCGAAACTTACGGTTCGGGAAATGCTCCCCGCAAGGAGTGGTTCATACGCCGTTTGCGGAATGCTTGCGAGCAAGGGATAGTCATCGTCAACGTCACCCAGTGTAGTGCCGGAACCGTAGAAATGGAACGTTATGAAACGGGCTATCAATTAATGCAGGCGGGAGTAGTTTGCGGATATGATAGTACAACGGAGTCTGCCGTTACTAAACTGATGTTTCTACTGGGCCACGGTTATACGCCTGATGAGGTACGAAAAAGAATGCGTACTCCGATGGCAGGAGAAATTACCACCTAAATACGCCTCATAATCAGTTTGTCTAAATAACACATAAGGGTCGCCTATCAGTATTCCTGATAAGCGTCCCTTATACTACAATGTATCAATTCAAGTACTATTATCCCTCCGTCAATTTATATTCTATAACTGTTATTGAATACTTCTTCAAAGTTATATCTTTATCTTTCACATCTCTTTGTTGCCACACAGGAGCCAAATCCTTATCATCCTTACCGAAATATTCCCAACATTGAACTACTTTAGCATCAACCTTACCGGGAATAACAATATTCACACTCTCTTCCCTGTCGCCTTTATTAATAAGGTACACAAACAATTGATCCTTTTGTGGAGAATAACTCGCATAAGATATAATATACCCTTTTGATTCGGACTTTATCATTTTATCGCCCATAAACCTATTCCAGATCAGCAATGAATACCCTGTAGGATTGATATTCCCATTTGAATCAATAGCATCGTGATCTGTCTGAGGCAGTTTTTCATTTCCCGGCCAACGGGTATTCCAAAAACATGAAAACTCTATCTGTGGCTCCAACAACAATTGCCCCGTCATATCAAAATTAACAATAGCATGCCCCATATCATTAGTTCCTTGCCAGAGTTTTGCCCAATCAATCGTTCCATATTCGGCTACTATCAATTTCCATTTAGCAAGTTGTTCCGGCGTAGCATATTTATTCATGGCATTAAGAGCGGTTTGTGCAGGCCATATCAGGCATCGGGTCGTATCTTTATAACTTTCATATCCTGAGTTAAAATCAAACACCCCATAATTACTTACACATAAACGGTCGATATAATCTCCGGCTTTAGTGATAACTGTTTTAAAGAACTCATCACTATCTCCATTAGGTACGATAAGAATGGAAGGATCCACTGTCTTCATTGCCTTCGAAAAGTCTATCACATCCTGAGCATATATCTCTGCCGTAGAATTCTCATTGTTCTTATTCCAGCTTTCGTTTCCTATCATCCAGTAGCGAACATTATATTTCTTCTTGATATTAGCGTACCTCACCCACTCTACAGCATGATTCAGCAGTTCCTGACGAGTTGAAACTCTTTCACCTTCCGCTATCTTATCCAGATAACGATCTGCCGCAACTACCAATACGGGTTCCGCTCCTACTTCCCGGCATATATGTATAAATTCATCAAAATCCAATGGATCATAAACAAAGTTCCCATCTTTAAACATACCGGGATAATTATCCAGACCGGCAGTTCTGCACAGCGTAGGATGTGATGTTTCATAAGGAGATACGCTAAAGAAATAAAAATCAGACTTCTCACCTCCCGGATACCGAAGATATTTGGTCCCCAATTTCTTTACCGCTCCTGCAACATTCGTTTCAGCCTCCGGGAAACGACCTCCATCCATTAGGAAATTCAAATTAACACCCACCGGATGATTGGAAACATCACTTATGATGCTATCCGGAAAAACCGTGATAGGCAAAACATTACTCACCTTTTGTCCACAACTGTTCAATAAGCATGCAGTACCGGCCAAAATCATTAATAAAATCTTTCTCATAACACTTCTACTCCGTTTTAGTGACATCATATCTTTCAGGTAGCATACCAGACAGAATCTCTTTTAGCCGAAGTATGTCTATCTTTTCAGGAAGAATATATTCCATTTTCTCATATCTCGCTTTCGTATCTTCAGATACCCGAGGTTGAGATATTCTTTGTCGTTCAGCAGCTTCCGACCAATAACAATTACCTTTATAAATCGCCATATTTTTCGTCTCATCACCTTGCAGGTGTTTTATCCCCTCATTAGTCAGAACAAATACATTATCCGAGAATTCCAATCCAGAAGAAAATCCGGTATTAAATGAAATAGAATGTCCCTGATTACTGATAATCAAATTATCATGCACCTTGGTATTACATAAGGGGAGCTCTTTATTATACGGATCACACCATACGTAAATACCTGCATGAGAATTTTTAATCCCATCATTTACACTCACATTATACCGTATTATATTATTATTCCATTCAGTTGCACCGGCAAACTGAAACAAGCCATACCCGGCACCTTCATTATTCATAGCCAGATTGTATTGCATTAATGAATTGGTTATTCCACCGTCAAAGTCAAATCCTCCTCCATCCAAGCCTGTGGGAGAAGTCTTATTGTTGTGAGAGAAACAATATTGAATAGTCAGCCTGTCAGATTCATACCCCCAGATACCTACCGGTCCATTTCCGGATCTCGGCATATCCCATCCGTTATTCATTGCCTCACAATACTCTATCATCGCACAGGTTGCATGTCCCACCAATATTCCACTTCCACTATGATTATCAGAAACAGTAGGATTACCCGCATTATTTTCTGCAACACAATAACCGATATAGATATTCCGTACAGATTTGGTATTCCACTCACCGGTCACTTCAATTCCATTCGAACCATTATCATGCACATACGAATGTGTTATTCGAACATCGCCACCGCCATTAACACCTATACCGTTCACTTGAAAACCATAAGCTTCCACTTCTTCGATTTCGATAAATCTGGAATTTATAACTTCAATACCTGTTCCTGTATTCCCGTTTTTACGCCCGGAGCCTTTCACCACTACATTCTTCACGTGAATATTCTCGCAGTCATCTATAACAACAGCAGAAGTATGAGCAGAATAAATTTGTGAGATTCCTGCCCCATAAGAAGTGATAATAAGCGGATTATCCGGTGTGCCCTTCACTCCCTTAAGATGAATGTTTCCATTCAATATCTGATTACCTGCCAAATGAATACAATCCCCCGGCAGAAACTTAACATCTTCCAGAGCATCCAGACTCTTAAATGGGAACTCCATGCTACCGTTCGCAACTTTTCCACCACTGAAAGAATCCACATAGAAATTCCGTGTATTGCCGGCCCAGCCAACCATACTGACACATAACAATATTGGCAATAATAATCTATGCATAAACACAATCTTTAATAAGCCATACTAACCTATATTAATTGGCACCGATAACGTCAAGTACTTTCAACTCTTTCCCATTAATAGGTATAGTTTTATCCTTCAAAAAATCAAGAAGAATATTCCAGTTCTTATCTTCCGCATTATACCAAAGTGATTTATTGAAAATTCCTTCCTGCTTTTCAAATCCGGCAGCAGGAATTTGCAGACTTCCTACAAATTTATTTCCTGAATATTTATTATCAGCGGACTTCTCTTCTTTTACAGCCACAGTCATTTCAGGAGCATAGATATAATTATTCTCAAATACATCGCCTTTCCCATAAGATGAATCGTGCTCTGTAAAGTGGAAAAGTGTGCGGTCTATCTGAGGTTCCGGTTTAGGGAACAGATAAAACAGGTTATTCTCAACCAATGTATTTTGTGTATATCCGGTAAAATGCATGACAGGACTAAAATAAGTATCCTTATGACTGGCACTTGTCAGATAATTACGTAGCCCATCGTTTATGCTTACATTATAGCGCACCTTGGTTTCAATATTCCCATTCACACACCAATCTTCCGGCCAGCCGTTTGTACCAATTACCAACATAAAGCCGCCATCATTATTATAACTCAGATTATACTGGAATACCGAATTCCGACATCCCCAGTCCGAATCATAAGCATACCCGTCTACAATAGATTTATGATCACTTACGACATTAAACTGTACCAATGTATTATCACTGCACCAAGGCCATATTCCATCGCAAGCTTCGGATTCGGGTAACGTTTTCGGGCAATTCTTCATCACGTTATACTCTATCAATCCACCATCGCAACCAGCCAGTACAATACCGTCACCCGGCACTCCATCCAATACATTCCTCCTGATGACCACTCCCAAATTAGGATTCCATTGTTTCCTGATCCAGTAACCCTTAAACTTAATTCCATCCCTTTGGCAGTCTTTCAGATAGCAATTCTCAATAGTCATTCCAACAAATCGATTCAGAATACTGTCATTATCCCGGCCATTCTGAATACAAATTCCGATACCGCCACCTTTCTCTATCACCGTACTTCCATATACATCATGCACATACAAGTCATCAATGACCATATTATGTGATTCTCCAAACTTATCCAATTCAATCCATAGCCCCAGCAAACCGGCTTTCGGGGCATCACCTCTATTAGAAATCTCCAGATCACGTATTACCAGATTTTCCGAATTAAAGATATGTACAGCAGCCGTATCCACACCATTTCCTTTCACATGTGGCTTTGCCATTCCGCCATATCTTCCCAATACAACGGGATTATTTTCTTCTCCACGACACGAAAGAAAGAGCTTTTCCGTAAATACAGTACCAGATTTCAATAAAACACTATCTCCTCCTTTCAACGTTAATTCCTTAAGCTTAGCCAAAGATTTGAAAGGGGTTTGAACAGACGTTCCACTATTGGCATCATTACCATTTGCAGAGTCAAAATAGTAATTCGTATGGGTCACTTGTGAAGAACAGGAAGCCAATAATACAACCAAGCCTCCACAAAGCATTTTCATTCTATTTTTCATATTCATTCTATTTTTCATTTTTGAACTTCAGTTCTCCGTATGACAGTTTGCCAATTCGCAGTCCTCAAATTCTTGTTTTAGTTCATTACTCTATCTTTTGTAAACATTCAAAATCAAATTCAATCTTTTTCACATCAGCCTGCTCATCAGTTCCGTTTGCCGGTAAGTCAAAAAAGATTTTCTCGTCTTTATCCAGTTTATAAATCACAAGCGTCAACTCTTTCCCCTCTACAGAATGTTCCTGTCGGTTCAAACCTACTGTCCAGGTGGCATGACTGTTATAATCATCATCTGAAAGCATATATCCGTTATAGATTTCCGCCTTATCACCGGAATAGTTGATACGCATATAAATGTTATTCAAATTCTCCAATGCATCTGTCGGCACTTGTATCCTCCACTCTTTGAATGTATTATAAGCAATACCTTCGGCATATCCCGGTTTATCTACTACCACCGGAGCCACCGGTTGCGGAAACACCCGTGTGAGTGAAGGGTTGGAATAATAGTCCGTCGTCAACCAGGAAGAGTCGGTACTAAATTCAATCCTGTCATAATTATAGTATTCCACAATGACACGTGCAGCAAATTGCTTCTTCCCCTCAACAAATGGAAAACTTGCAAACAACAGATTCACACCTTTTCTGGCATATCCTGTAAGGTCTATTTCATTTAACTGGTTTGGTTTTACTTCCTGATTTACCCAAGTATCATTCAGATTGAGTATACATTTTGACTCCGGATACATAAACAAAGTGACTTTCTTAATCTCTGAAGGATTATCCAGATTGAATTCCTTAAAGAAGAAACGACGATAACGCTGCTGATAAGGTTCAATCCCATGAAAGTTTGCTGTTTCCAACCATTTAGCCTCTTCCAGGATGCCCTTAGACTGAATACGAATATCCATTTGCTGCTGATTGAAAATAACCGCTTTCTGTTCAAAACCCGGATTCATACCCGTTTTCAACTTATAATAAGCAGCCTTCTTATCAGTAGAGAAAATATAAACATCTCCAAGTGAACTGTATAAATCCGCATCAGAGATATAGCATACTTTCTTCCCATCTTGTTCCAATAACCAACAGTTATCAGCCTCTTTTTCAGTCAGAATGACAACACACTTTTCTTCTCCATTCTGCAATTGTATTTTAAGCACACAATCTTTTCCCGGATTAAGTCCGCTAACAACCCAACTATCACTTTCTTCCTTTATCTTAGCCCGGTTTACCTCCACTCCTTTCACAGTCGATTTATCAAAAGATAGCTCCACTGGAATTTGTCTGTTCTGGAAAAACAGATAGCAATTATCAACACTTCCCATCAATTGTGCCGTGGCATAATTCAGGCGCATAGCGTCAAGTTCCACATTCAAGGGCCAGATAAAGACCGTACTATCCTGCATTTCAATACCTTTCTGAGGAAAACGAAGCGTTTTATCTTTCAGTTTCACCTCAAACTTCACACTCTTCTGTACCTTCTTCGGATGATAACGGGAGTAATTGATCCCAAACATATAGCCGGTTTCATTATTAGAGCGTACAGCCACCTGTAACCCATCTTCTTCCCACTTCGGGATAACAGGTATCATGGGAGCCAGGTCTTTTTCATACTCATTGACAAAGTAATGCAGTTTTTTCACCTTCTTATAAGATTCCGCTATTTCTCCTGATTCGCGGATAGCAGCCTGAAAATCATAAGATTTCACCGGTAAGCGGCTCCAATACCCAGTTTTCAATTGCTCTTCCTCAGTAGACCATAGTTTACCCGTAAACTGAGTAGCACCGGCAAAAATATAATATCCCAGCAGGTTAGACCCTGAACCAAGTTTGGCTATCATCATACCCAACCCGTCTAAAGGATCGATGCTGAGTCGCCTGTGATAGGTATTTTGTACACCCACTCCCATTTCACAAGTAAAGAAGGGATATTTTTCATACGTCATATACACATCTTGCCGCTTTATCTGATCGTTACCTATATTCTCATTATCACGGAACGAATCGAACAAGAAGTTGCCCGGCTGGTATTCTTTTCCCACATGTTCCACCCATGGAGCATCTGCATATCCTCCCCATAAAGGAATTACCTCAAAAGGAGGAACTGAACCGTCTCCCCAGCCCGTAACTGTATACATCGGGACATCAATGCCATTTTCCAGAGCCGTATCTTTCAGCCATTGGATATGTGGTTCACCCTCCTTTCCATACCAATATTCATTTTCCAACTGGATGCCTATGATATTCCCGCCATCTTTATAGTAAAGCCCTTTCAACTGGTTAGCTATTTGGGTAAAATAACGTTTTACATAATTCTGATAAACCACATCATTTGAGCGGTCTTTCAGATATTTTTTTTGTAAGATCCAGTCGGGTGTCCCGCCATTACGCGCTTCTCCATGCGACCAGGGTCCCAGTCTCGGAACTACAAACAATCCATGCTTCCGGCATAACTTAATAAAGCTGCGCAAATCCTTCTCATTCTCCCACTCAAACTGACCTTCTATCTCTTCGTGATGATTCCAAAACAAATAAGTAGAGATAATATTGATACCGCAAGCTTTCATTTTCAAGATACGGTCTTCCCACAAATCTTTACGGATACGCGAGAAATGCAACTCTCCCATAACGGGTAGGATTGGCTTCCCGCCCATAGTCATATATAGACTATTAACTTCTATTGCTTTCTCCTTAGGCCCCGGATTTCCCATCTTCAGATGACCGCACGAAGGTGTCTCCATGACGTCCGAAGCATCCAGCCTATAAACTTTCTGTGCTGATAAGTTCGTAAACAGGCAAAAACCGATAAATAAACAGGCTATTTTTTTCATTTGTATTCTATCATTAGGTTAATAAACCGCTTCCATTGTCTGAGTGCTCCACTGATCCGCCCAGCGAATAAGTGGTCTGTCTCCATCGAACTCAATCGGCAACCAGACATACCGTGAATTTATTAAATCCGTTTTATTCCACCTGTCAAACATAGCGATAAATTGATCCTGCATCCCTTCAATGGGGAGTACGTAGGTACTTTGGGCATAAAATGTCTTATCGGCATCACGCCCCAGACAGGGGTTATCTTTCAGTTCCCAAACTCCCATCATTGAATCGGATACAGCCCATTTGGCTTTATTCGGATCCCAACCGGTGCAACCGGATGAGAGCATATAATAATGACCGTTTCGTTTAAAGACCGCAGGAGCTTCCCGGGATTGTCCGATAAATCTCCGGACATAAGTTCCTGAAGGTTTTGTATAATCATCAGTCAGCAAACTGATATATAAGGTACTGTTCCATTCTGACGAGCAGATATGATAAGCCTTTCCATCATCATCCTTGAAGATAGTCTGATCACGACTATCTGCCCCATTCGGTTTAAAAGATCCCAAATAAGTGAAAGTTCCTGTCGGTGAGTCGCAGACCGCTACCCCGGCATGTGCCTTTTCATAATCAGGGCTTTCAATATGCATCCACATCACAAACTTACCGGTTTTCTCATTATAGATAACCTTCGGACGCTCTATCACTTGCGAAGGGTGAAGATCTGAAGTCGGATCATCATCTACCGTAGGCAGAACCTTACCCTCAAATTTCCAGTCTGTCAGATTCTTGGATGAATAGCAAGCCACCCCCCCGGCTTCAGCCCGCCAGCACTCCCAGGTTTTAACCCAGTCCAGGCGATAGGTGGAATCACCTTTAAATTCACCATACCAATAATAAGTACCTTCATGGTAGAGAATACCTCCTCCATGTGCATTTATCGGATTTCCATCCATATCTTTCCAGATACTGCCGGGAGTCACGATATCTTTTCCCTCTTGCTTAGCCGACATCCGATCCACCGTTCTGATTGTAATCGATGCTCCTTTCATCCCCTCTGCTGAAACATTCAAGGTTATCTCACCCACATTTCCATCCGGTTGCAATATAGCCATTGCTTTACCTTTAAAAGTTTTAGGTGATAAGGAGCGGAAACTTTCCATATCTGTAGGACATGCATTTCCTGATCCCCTGATAATACCATTCCCCACAACACTTAAAGTCACTTTCATATCAGCATCAGGTACTATCCTGCCTTCTTTATCAATCAATTCAACAGTAACATAAGCCAGATCGTCCCTATCCGCTTTAATCACCTTGCGGTCTGCGATTAAACGTATCTGTACCGGAGCACCTGTGGTTCTTAAAATAGCGCATGAAGATTCACTGCTGTCATAGGTAGCCACTGCTTTCAATTCACCCGGCTGATAGTTGACCATGAACGTAGCCGTATAGTCTTTCTTTGAAACTTCTTGCTCACCCAGCAATTCATTATTAAGATAGAGCCTTACCTTAGGTGCACGACTATAAACATTTACTTTTACCGGTTTGCCTTCCAGCCCTTTCCAGTTCCAGCTAAGAGATTCGTTCTTCCACCCCCAATAGCTCACATCTTCTGTTTTCCCGACAGCCAGCAAAGGCTGTACAGCCATTGTTATTTCCCTTTCCTTCCAGATAATATCCCGGTAATAGGACTGTGGTTTCTTCTCTCCACAGATATCAATATCTCCACACCAGGCGTTATACCAAGGCCAACCCATAAACTGTGGATTCTTCTCGCCTTTACTCAGTTCCAGTGTATGCCCTATTCCCGCTTCACCCAGATAATCAAGGGCAGTCCATACAAAATCACCAATGATATACGGATGTTTTTCCACCAGGTTCCAGTTTACAGCCGCTTCCTGCGCAACAGTCTCACTACCATATATGATACGTAAGGGATCTTTCTGATGATCATTTTCATATTCGTACCACATATAATTGTATCCTGCCACATCCAGATGTTGCATGGCTTTTGAAGCATCTTCCTTCCACTTCAGCTGCGGATTATCCCAATAATCGTTGATAGCAGCAGTTACCGGACGTGAAGGATCCAATTTCTTCACTATATTCCTTAATCTTTCAGCAATCTCTATACCGGCATCATCCGAACGTTCCTGAATTTCATTTCCAATACTCCACATGATGACAGACGGATGATTCCGGTCTCTCAGCACCATTGCCGAAATATCTTTTTCGTTCCATTCATCGAAGAAACGATGATAGTCTTGAGGATTCTTTTCTTTTTGCCAATGATCAAAAGCCTCATCAATCACCAACATACCTTGTTCATCGCAAGCTCGGAGAAAAGCTTCTGCCGGAGGATTATGGGCACATCTGACTGCATTATATCCATTTGCCTTCAACAATTCTATTTTACGCGCCTCCGCCCTATCCAACGAAGCCGCCCCCAACAAACCATTATCATGGTGTACACAGCCACCTTTCAGTTTCAGAGGCAAATTATTCAACTTAAATCCTTCCTTCGCACTGAAGGATATAGTACGGATGCCAAAAGGAACAGATATTTGATCCAACACTTCATGCCCGGAACGAATTAAAATTTTCGCTTCATACAAATGCGGAGTATCAACCGACCATAGCTTTGCCTGTTTCACCGGCAAAGAGAAAGCAACTGTCTGCTTACCAGCTGCGTCAACACTCACTGTCTGCTCTTTCATTCCTACCTCTTCACCATCAGGAGAAATAATCGTAACCATCATATTTACTCCTGCCTTCTCCGCCTTTTCATTAAGCACATCCGCCTCTATAGCCAATGTAGCCTCATCACCAGCCATCTTTGCAGTACGTACGGCAACCGCCCATTCATCCAAATGGACAGAATCGGTCTTTATGAACCATACATGCCGGTAGATACCTGAACCGGCATACCAACGGGAATTTTTCCCCTCATTCGTTACCTTCACCGCAATGGTGTTCACTTCACCTGCCGGATGACAATATGAAGTAATATCACATTTGAAGGACGAATATCCATACGCATTGAAATTCACTTTTTGTCCGTTCACCCATACTTCGGACTGCGCATAGACTCCTTCAAAATAAAGAGAATGAAGTTTGTGAGCATCTTTACGGTCAATAGTAAATGATTTTCTATACCAGCCTTCACCCCCTACGGTTTGTCCGGTAGCAAAACCTCCGGCACTTTCTTTGGAGAAAGGGCCTACCGATAAGCCATCCGAACCGGAAAGAGGCTCTACACTCCAGTCATGTGGCAGATTTAATACCCGCCACTTCGAATCATCGTAAGATTCTTTTGCCGCATCTTCCATTTGACCAAGATGGAACTTCCAATCCTGATCAAATTTAATCTTTCGTACGGAACAATCCGTGCCCTGACTGCATGCTGTGACAATCAACGAGCTTATGATGACAAATATAGATCGTTTTAATAATGCTCTCAACTTCATACTTCTTTTAAATTTGATTTTTAGGCAATCGCTATTTTTTCTGAGTTATAGTAATACTCGCAACCGGAAGTGCCTTTACCTTTGCTGTTACAATAATCCGTCCTGAAGATTTCCCGGAACGAACAACCAATAAGTTACTTCCGCGCCACGTCTTCCGACTATTAGCAACGAAACTTTCTATGCTCATAGGGTTGGCATTACCTACTCCTTCAATCGTAGCATCTCCTTCTATAGAAAATTCTACCAATTCTTCAGCCAACTGATTTCTAATGCCTTTACTATCTACCAATTCTAATGTGATATAGCTTAGATCATTACCATCAGCTACGATTTCCGTTCTGTCCGCAGATAATCTGATCTTTTCAACCTTACCGGCACTTTCCAACGTTGCAGTGCCCACTTCACCGCCTTTATTATAACTTACGGCTTTCAATATTCCATGAGCATAAGGTACTTCCCAGACAAGCGTATTTTTCTTATCGGCAGTATTTTCTTGTTTTCCTAAAGATTCCCCATTCAAGAACAGTTCAACCTGTTCACAATTGGAGTATACAGATACTGTCATCTTTTTTCCCTCATATCCCGGGAAATTCCAATGATCCACAACATCCGGAAAATCCCATACACTCCAATCCGCCTTATCCGGATTCAGAGGAAAAGAAGGAACAGGAGGCGTCACAACAATATGGGATACCGGTGCATCACTCCATAACGTTTCACGCAAATAGGACTGGGGACGACGTTCGCCCGAAAGATTCAAATCACCACAATTGGCATGATTCCAAGGGAAAATACGTTTATCAAGCGGATACCCACACCAGCCGATACTTGCCTCACCAATATAGTCAAAAGCAGTCCAGATAAAATCACCGATCACCCATGAATGATCTTCTACTCCTTTCCAATAATCATAAGCCTGGGATGCGTAGGACTCCGAAGCATAGATAATACGGTCCGGATGACGTTTGGCATCCGATTCATAACGGTTTAAACAGTAATTATAACCACAAACATCCAGAGGAGCCAGAAAATCATCCGTTGCATCAACAATAGAATTAACTCCCGCCGTAACAGGCCGCGTTGTATCAAGCGTCTTCACAAAACCTGTCAACTCCCTGCATATATCCACAATTTCAGCAGTTTCTTTGTTCTTGATTTCATTACCAATACTCCACATGATAACACTAGGATGATTCCTATCCCGTGCAACCATACTATGCAAATCTTCTTTCCACAATTTATCAAAGTGTTGTGCATAATCATACTGATAATGACCATAGCGCCACATATCAAAAGCCTCATCTATGACCAGCATACCTAAGCGGTCGCAGGCATTGAGTAAAGCGGTTGAGGGAGGATTATGAGACAAGCGCAGCGCATTAAAACCAGCCGCTTTCAGTAGTTCTATTTTCCTTTCCTCTGCCCGGTCAAAAGCCTTTGCACCCAAAAGACCATTGTCATGATGGATACATCCGCCTTTTAGTTTCATGGATTTACCATTCAGCTGGAAACCATTCTTTGCACTAAATGCAATATTGCGTATACCTATTGAAATATATTCCTCATCTATAACTTTATCATCTTGCAGAAGACGGTTTACAACCTGATATAAGTAAGGATTGTCTATAGACCATAATTGCGGAGCAAGCACTTCCAACGCATGGCCAACCTCTGTTTTTTCTTTGTTATCCAATGTTACCAGTTGCTCTTTCCGAGCTACAGTATGGTTATTCTTATCTACAATCCGCGTTTCCAGAATCACTTTTCCGGTTACTTTTTCAGTATTTGCCAGAACACTCTGTACATGTACCTCTGCTTTATCCGCCGTTGCAACGGGAGTCGTGACAAACGTTCCCCAAGTTTCAAAATGAAGCGGATTGGTTATCTTCAAGAAAGTATGCCTGTAAATACCCGAACCTGTATACCAACGGCAATTCATACCTTCATTTTTCACACGGACAGCTATCAGATTTTCAGCTCCGAAACGTACATAATCGGTTATATCCAGTTCAAATGCAGTATATCCATAAACATGATTGGCTACATGGCGATCATTCACCCAGATATCTGCATTCATATAAATTCCATCGAAAGAGACAGCAATACATTTACCTTTTTCAGCCGCATCTATGTAGAAGTGCTTTCTATACCATCCCGTACCACCTACAGTAAAACCACCTGCAACTTCCGTTGCAGCATCCGCTGTAAAAGGAGAATTGGTTCCAGGAATATCTTCAATACTCCAATCATGAGGAAGATTTATCTGACGCCATTGTGAGTCATCTAAAGATTGCTTTTCTCCTTCGGCGATATCTCCACGATGAAATAACCATGCCTCATCGAAAGATTGTTCCCGTAGTGTGGAATCTTTTTCCCCACAACTGCTCACTCCAAATGCTATTAAGAAAAATAATAGGCTGTATAGAATTCTCATATTATTATATTTAGCAGAGCAAAGGCCGGCCTTCAGACAGGATCTTCATCCGGCCAGCCTCTATCTGGAATTTATTTCAATTATTTACCACCCCATTCCGGTGCCTGAACCAAAGCTCTGTTATTGTCTAACTCTGATTGAGGTATAGGCCATACATATCCTTTTGACGAATCGAAGATATGAGAACCTGCCCCACCGTCTGCCCGGCATCTTTCATATGCTTTGTCCATTTCTTTCCAGCGCATAAGATCAAAATAACGGGTACCTTCCAAAGCCAGTTCCACTCTTCTTTCATGCTTCACCACGTCGAGCAATTGATCATAAGAGAGATTGGAACCTTCGGCATCTTCCACCTTCGGCATCATCACATCAGCACGCTGACGCACCTGGTTCACCATTGACATAATTTCGTCTTTACCCGTATTTTGCTTAGCCAAAGCTTCAGCACGCATCAACAGTACATCGGCGTAGCGAATAACATACATATCCTGATTATCGGCAGCCCATGTAGTAGGCTGATTCTGATATTTACGCATGAACAACTGGAATGGACTGTTCCAGGACCACCATGCATCACTTACCTTGCCGTCATACGTATCACCATTCTTCGTCATCAGTGTATACGTCAGACGCGGGTCGCGAGTTGAATCATCATCCGGATCATAGATTCCCGAAGAGGTAATAGGTTTGCCATCCTTGCAATAAAAATCGTTTGCTAAATTCGGATAAGGCAACTGCCATTCCATCGGATAACCGTAGTTATAAGCTAAGAAACCACCCTCACCATTTTGTTGGTCGGTATTCTTAAAGCGAATGGCAAATACTATTTCTTTGCTGGCACCACCAGCTTCCGTAAACAGAGTACTGTAATTCGGGTCTATCTCATATTGGCTCAGGTTAATAACCTGTAAAGCAGCATCGGCAGCCTCCTTATACATCTCGTTGTACAGGTATACACGGGTCAGTAAGCCCAATGCGGCACCTCTGGTAGCACGGCCTCTATCAGCCGTAACAGGTAACATACCTTCGGCAGTAATGTCCTTCAGGTCCTTGATTATGTCAGCTACAATTTCTGATTTTTGCGACTTAGGTACCTGGCTCGTTTCAGTAGTCAACACATTAAACACCTTCGGAACATCACGGTACAGACTGGTCAGATGATTATAAAACAACGCTCTGATGAACTTAGCCTCACAAACGATTCTTGTACCTGCTTCTTCACCTATTTTACCGTTCTCCAGCATTTGCGGTACTTTTTCAATAACATTATTGCATCGTGCAATACCTGCATAAGAAGCATTCCATACAGCCTTAGTAACAGCTGCTGTGGGGCTCATGGTATTGGTAGTGATCACATCGGGGCCCACCCACGGAATCCAGGCAAAATAGCCGTTATCCGTAGCAAATTCCAATTCACGCAAACTACAAGTATTTCCACCCGGCCAGCAAAATCCCAAGCTACCTTCACTTTGCAAAGCATCGTAGCAACCTACTAACGCTTTAGTCGCATCAGCCTCTGTATTCCAAAAATTACCGTTAGACAACTCTGACAAAGATTCACGATCCAGGAAGTCTGAACAAGAAAAGAGGGAAAAGGCTAATGACAAAATAACTGAATAATATATTTTTTTCATGATCTTCTTTATTTTAAATTATAATGTAATGTTTAAGCCCACAGAGAATGTCTTGGCATTGGGATAAGCATGACCGCGAGTATCGGTTCCATACTTTTCAGGATCATAATCATCAATGCCGGCAATAGTCAGGATATTCTGTGCAGAAACATATATTCTTAAGCGTTCCAGTTTCGCCTTGCGAATCCATTCTTGTTTGAAAGAGTATCCCAATTCAATATTCTTCAGACGCAGGTAAGAAGCATCTTTCAACCAGAATGAAGAGGGTTGGCTGTTATAGTCACCATTACCCAGACGCGGGAAATTCCCGTTAGGGTTAGCGCTTTCAGAATAACGATCCAGGAATGCCGTCGTAACGTTACCCGAAACGGTAGGATAATCCATCACAATACGGTCTACACCGGCTACACCCTGGAAGAAAGCAGATAAATCAAATCCTTTGTAAGCGGCATTTAAACCAAAACCGTAAGTAAAATCAGGGAACGGATTACCAATCACTGTACGGTCGTAAGTATCCACTACTCCATCCGGTTTACCTTCCGGACCGCTGACATCTTTATAACGGATATCACCCAACTTCAAAGCACCACCGCCAACAGAATTCTTTTCATTAGCTTCATCCACTTCAGCCTGTGTGCGATACAATCCATCGGCTACATAACCATAATAAGAATTGATAGGATGTCCTTCCAGATTAATAGACCAGTCTGTAATCCATGAATCTTTACCGTGCAGGTCGAGAATTTCATTCTTCACCTTACTGAAATTGACATTTGCACCGAATTTCCAGTCGCCCCATTGATCATTATAACCTAAAGCGAATTCCCAACCTTCATTCTTTACTGATGCAGCATTCACATAAGGTTCAGTAGAAATACCCACAATTCCGGGAATGGGCAATTGCAGCAAAATATCAGAAGTCTTCTTGTAGAAATAGTCAGCAGTAAGGGTAATCTTGTTATTCAGGAAAGCGGCGTCTATACCTATATCCGTAGTAGCGGTTGTTTCCCATTTAATGTCAGGATTAGCCAATGAGGAAATAGCCACACCCGAAACTTTGTTGTCACCCCATACATAGTTATTACCCAAACCGATATACTGTGCAAACGGATAGTAACCGATCTCCTGGTTACCCAGTTCACCCCAGCTACCTCTTAGTTTCAACTGGCTGATAAAGCTATATTTCTCCATGAAAGCCTCTTGAGCAATGTTCCAGCCCACAGATACAGAAGGGAAATAACCGGTACGGTTCTTTTTAGGTATTCTGGAAGACTCATCACGACGGAGGTTGAATTCAGCCAAATAGCGATCCTTGTAATTGTAGTTCACACGGCCAAAGAATGATCTCAAAGCAGCTTCGGCAGCATCTCCCTTAGCAGAAGTACTTAAAGCACCGTTCAATACGGTGATATTGTCGCTCGGAAGATCTTCACCTGTTGCCGTGGTAGAACGGAAATTATTATATTGGTTAGACTGCCCCAGCAAGAAGTTGAAAGCATGGCCGTTCACATCAAAGTGATAAGTAATAATGTTTTCGTTGATCCACTGAGTTTCGGAATAATAAGCATCGGTCAGGTAATTCTTACCACTACCTCCCACAGGGTTACCATACGAATCCTGAGGAATATAAGCAGGTTCAGCACCAATACTGTTCCATTGGTTATATTGATAAGCAAAGCTGGTCTTGATAGACAGGTTCTTAATCGGCTCAATTTCCAGGAAAGCCTTACCGTCGAAACGGCTGTATTTCTTCTTTGAGGTTATGGTAGTGGCATAAGCCGGATTCTTAATAGCCTGCATTTTATCGTTACCATCCACAAATCCCCATTCACCATTGCTGTATTTATAAGGTACCGAAGGACGGGAATGCCATTTCATCTGTTCGAATACATAGTAAGTACCAATGGTAGGTTCCTCTACTTCTTCATGGTTACCAGAAACATTCAGTCCTAAAGTGATTATATCAATGAACTTGCTGTCAGCATTCAGACGGAAATTAAAACGGTCAGTACTTGTACCTTCCATGATACCATCCTGTCCCACATATCCTACCGAACCCATATAATGAGAAGTGGCATTACCACCCGACATAGACAAATGGTGGGTCTGAATAGGAGCAGAACGGAATATTTTGTCCGACCAGCGGGTATTGGCAAACAAATCCGGTCTCGATCCATCTTTCATTTGCTGAATCATTTCAGGGGTATAATTCGAAGTTACATCTCCCATAGCTTCATTCTGTTCATTATAAAGAGTAGCCCAATCCCATGAATTAATATATGTAGGCAGAACCGTAGCTTTCTGTACACCATAGGATCCGCTGTAAGATAGTGTCTTCTTGTCTGCATTTCCTCGTTTCGTTGTAACCAGAACTACACCGTTGGCAGCACGTACACCATATATAGAAGCGGAAGCCGCATCCTTCAATACTGATATGTTTTCAATATCATTCGGAGAAACACTGTTGAGGCTTCCCTCCACACCGTCAATCAGCACCATAGGATTACTGTCACCAAAAGTGTTTATACCGCGGATACGGATTTCCACATCTCCCTCAGCACCGGGTTGCGCAGAGAAAGAGCTCACGGTAACACCACTCATTCGTCCTTGCAGCAAACTGGAAGTATTGGATACCGGAATGTCTTTAATATCATTGACCTTTACAGAAGATACCGCTCCCGTCAGATTGGCTTTTTTCTGCGTACCATAGGCTACAACCACAACTTCATCGATCAACTCCGAACTTTCTTTCAATACAATATTGATTTGCTGGTTTGCCCGGACTATTTTCACGACTTGCGTTTCATAACCTATATAAGAAATCACGAGATTTTGTCCTACTGATGCCTGAATAGAGAAATGTCCGTCTACATCTGTAATCAGACCATTCGTAGTACCTTCCACTACTACAGAGGCTCCAATTATCGCTTCACCGGCAGCATCCTTCACAGAACCTTTTACAGTTACAGCCTGTTGTGTAATGGCTGATGTTGAAGAACCGAGATCTTTTTCCGTTGATGCATAGGAGAAAGTTACTCCACCAAGGAATAGCAATCCGAAGATGATTCGTCTTTGCAAAACATGTTGTTTATTCATAATATTTTTAATTAAAAAGTTACTGATGCAAAAGTCCCTGTTTCTTTATAAACAGGATAACAGAAAAGCACAAAAGAATAACAAATTCCTGTATCCGCTATCAAAAACAGGAATTTGTTATCAATCGGCACGATTCTTTTATTTTTAAGCGTCTTCAAAAAGAAGGGGATCGCTTATTTTTTCCTACTTTTGAATATTGAATTTTAATCAGTATGCTATGAGTAATATAAGAAAGTGTTTGTTATTTGTATTCATATTCTGTGCCACCTTCACTGCCAGAGCACAGAAGCTATTGCATTATGATTTAGCAGATGGATTATCAAGTTCTGAAATCACTTCTATCTGCGAAAATGACTATTATATGTGGATTGCCACAGAAGATGGGCTCAACCGTTTTGACGGACATCGGTTTAAAGTCTATAAATCGGGGAAAGCAACAAACAACAGTCTTAAGAATAATAATATAGAAACCTTGTTCCTTGATTCCAAAGGCTTGTTATGGATTGGCTTTAAGACCGGAGGAGTAGACATATACAATCCGCGGACCGACCAGTTCATCCACCTCAATGAGCAGGTTTCCGCCCCCATCCCTAACCGGATTGTTTCCATATTCGAAGACTCTGATCATAACATCTGGTTGGGAAGCTGGGAAGAAGGTATATGCAAATTAACTCCCAAGAATACAGAACGTACCAGTTTCACAGCCGAACGCAGCCATTCAGGAGCCATTGTCTCCAGTTTTGTGGAAAAGCCTAAAGGACATATATGGATCAGCACCTATACAGGACTTGTGATGTACAACTCCCGAAAACAAACATGGACAGACATTACTCCCAAGAACCAGACCATCACACAACTACACGACACCGGAGAAGACAATACACTGTATTACTCTTCATGGGATAATGCGCTCTATGAATTAACCTGGAGCCAACAACCCGAACAAGCCCGAACCATCCATCTGCATAACAGCAATACCCCCATATACCGCATAGAAGGAGAAGCAAACAAACTTCTGATCGGCACCTGGGGAGAAGGAATAAAAGTATATGATAAAGAGCAAGAGCGTATTTATCCATTACCCGGCACAGAACATCTGGGTACCACTTTTATCAATGCCATTTATAAAGATAGCCTTGATAACATCTGGATAGGTTCATACGGAAAAGGACTCTATAAGTACTCTTCCTCAGACAGGGGAATCAACCAGTTGCTCTCAATTCGTAAAACTCATTCTCCCATCACTTCTATCGCCCTTTTACAAGACAAAATATTGTTGGGAACCTTAGGTGACGGTATGTATCATTTCGATATGCGTACTTCTACTGAAAAGGAAAATTATAAAAGCAAAGACAAATTCAAGGACCATATCTTATCTATCGGGCAAAATAAGGATATTACGTTAGTGGGGCACGATGGCATAGGATTATTATATTCTTTCCAGAATAATAATTCGCAGGAAATTCAATGGAAAGAATTTACGGCAAGCACTGAATTAGAAAAGATTACGACTTTCTATATAAAAGACAATAAAGTGTGGATAGGCACCAAACAAAACGGTCTGATGTCCCTATGCCTGGACAAGAAGAACCGGCAAATAAAAGATTATATCCATTATGACTATTTCAGTCGGGACAGGATAAACGCTATCATACCTTATCGTGACAATCAATTGTTTATAGCTTCACATAATGGGCTCTCCATCTTCAATGCATCAGATCAGGTCACTCTAAAAGACAAAATCATCGACCAGGAGATTGTGTACTCTATCATAGAAGATAAAAGTAATAAATGCTGGTGGATAGGAACATCAAACAATCTGTTGAAGATGGAAGTATCCAATGATTCACTGCAAGTTTCTACCGCATTCCCTACATACCCATTGCCGCAAGGGGCCATCAAGTCATTGTTGCTCGATGATAACCAGAATCTATGGTTCTTTATCGGTGAGAAGATATTCTGCTACATAAACAGTGAACAGCGCATCTGCGAACCGAATATCAGCTATTGGGGTAACTCTTCTATCCTTTCAGCCGAAAAAATAACCTATGAAAACAAAGAATATATCCTGTTCGGCAATACCGAACAACTCATGGTTGTGGATGTGGAAAAGGCGCTGCATCAGTATGATAAGACCAAACTCATATTGACTGATCTGGAGATCAACCACCAAAAGATACAGGTAGGCGATACGATAAACAACCGGGTGATTTTAAAAGAGAATACCGAATATATTCCTTCCATCACCCTGTCTTATGCCTCCAAATGGATATCCTTGTCCTTTACTGAAATAGGGGAAGCCAACTACTGCAATAAATACCTATACAGGATGATCGGTTTTACCGACAGCTGGCAATATCTCGATATGTCCGTACCTCTGACCTTCTCACAACTTAACCCCGGCACATACACCCTGGAAATTATGAAATATAACGAAGAGTCAGGTACCAAGCCATGCTGGTCCATGAGCATTATTGTCGCTCCGCCCTGGTGGAAAACACCTTTGTTCTATTTCATTTCCTGCCTGATTATCCTGTTGAGCATCGCACTCATAATATATATGATTATCAGACACTACAGAAGAAAGAGTATACAAAAGATACAGGAGATGGAGACTTTGAAGAAAGAAGAACTATTAAAAGAAAAGGAAAGTTTCTTCGAAAGTCTCGGGCACGACCTGATTACGCCTTTATCTTTGATACTGGCACCTGCCAATGATATGTTGCGTGAAACCAAAGAAGATGATATTCAGTATGAAAGGCTGTCCATTATCACCAAGAATGCTGCATTCTTATCCGATCTGTTTTCTACAATCCTTGACTTCAAGCGAGTGGAATTCTCTGAAGTAAAGATAAACAATAGAAACATAGAAATCGTATCATTCTGCCGCATCATAGTGAATGCATTCAATTATCTGGCAAGCTCTAAAAAAATCCAGCTATCCTATCAGGCCAACATCCCCTCCATACACATATGGATTGACAGTGTGAAGTTTGAAAGGATTTTATATAACTTACTGAGTAACGCCATTAAGTACACCCCCGATCAAGGCAGTGTATCGGTGGCACTGGAATATATAGATGGACAATTGAGTGTATTCATAAAAGATACGGGACCGGGTATCAATCAGTTATACCAGGCAACCGTATTCAATAAATTCTACCGGGAACCCCAATACAATAAGGAAAACACTCCCAACGGATTGGGCATAGGATTATATGTCGTGAAGAAATTCGTATCAGTAATGAACGGCACAGTTTCTATTGACTCACACCCCGGACAAGGCACCACACTGTGCATCAAACTACCGGTAGAGAATTCAGAAGAATATCAGGAAACAACTGATATTACCGAATTTAAAGCACAGGCAACCAATATAGAGAACAGTGCCACCATATTACTGGTAGAAGATAACGAACAGATACTTAAATACCTTGCGGGCAAATTGGCGGAGCACTTCAACGTAGTGACAGCCACCCATGGAGAAGAAGCCTTGAAATTAGTAGGTGAGTATCTTCCTGAAATCGTAATATCGGACATCATGATGCCCGGTATGGACGGTCTGACACTGTGCCGCCATATAAAGGAAAATTCCCTTTATGCCGATATATTCGTTATATTACTGACTGCCAAAACTTCATCTGAAGATGAACTAAGGGGTTATAAAGAAGGCGCTGACATCTATATCAAGAAACCTTTTGATACGGAAGCATTGATCAATCAGATCATGAATATCCTGAATACGCGCCAGAAACGAAAAGAACAACTCCTAAAGAACCTGATAGCCAAAGACAGTGATACCATTGAGTTCAATTCCAAGGAAGTATTCCTGCAACAGGCCATGAAGGTGATAGAAGAGAATCTGGATAAGGCGGACTTCAACATTGAGGAATTCTCAATAGCCATGAATATCAGTAAGACAGTGCTTCATAAGAAGTTCAGAATGCTTATCGGGCAGACACCCAATCAGTTTATCCGGGCTATCCGGCTTCGAAAAGCATCCGAGCTATTGATAAACAGTGATTTGTCAATAGCGGAAATAGCCTACCTGACCGGCTTTAACCAAGCACATTATTTCATCAAGTGCTTTAAGGAAGTATATAATGAAACACCCAAGAATTTCAGGGATCTGAAAAAAGGAGACCGATAACCTCAAAAAAGGGATGACTGTGAAACTGTTCCAGTCATCCCTTTTCCAATCTTATTTCTTTTCAGCAGAATATCCAACCTCGTAAACTTCCAATAAGCAGTGTTCGCTATTCCCATCTATAGCGGTACAACTTATTTCTAACGGACGTCCTTCTTTTATATCGTCAGCAGAAACCTCTCCTACCGCCCATGACAAGCCGCACCAGATCATCTTATCATGCGATTTCTTTATCGGAACAGAACGCTTGCCCTGCTTTACTTCTATATTGAAGAAATGGTCCATTTTAATCCCGGTAGGAGGAGCACCGCCCCACGAACGGAATGCTTTTCCATGCTCATCCAATTGCTGAAAGAGAATCCGTACAGTTTTCCCTTTCGAAGGGGTGTAATGTGCCTGCAAGGTATGCTCATTTTTCTTTTGCACATCTATTTTTACCTTTTGAATTGTTGCAGGGATAACGATATCTTTCTCAATACCTAAATCATACTCCCGGGTACTGAACTTGCCGTATCCGACAACAACCATCTGTTCCGGCCCCAATTCCACAATATTCTTTTCTAAAACAGGCATAAAACCACTGTCCGTAAAAAGCACCCTCCCCGTTCCTGTCGCTTCAGGCAACATTACTTTGGCTTTCTCTTGTGATGCGTTTACCACAGTATAAAGTTTTCCTCCTTCAGTGGAAGCCATGTATCCGTATGGCAGCGCTTTGCCGGGGATAGCCCCGAATGCTGAAATACTCCCATACTGCTGTACCTTCATATACAATTGCTGCACTTTAGCCATCCAGCGGGCATCATCATCACTTAGCAAATCAATATTTCCATGACAGACATTCAGCCAGCCCCCGCGTGCCATCGTCAGAATCATCATGCCTTTCCAAGCATTTAAAGCCCTGTTATAACAAGTACCCGTGGTACCAATCATAAAAGCACAGTTGTCAATGCGCCGGACCGGTACTCCGTTAAACAAGTATTGAAAGGTCATGTGATCCGAATACAAATCCTGTGAACGCCAGAAGTTCATCATCGGCACATCGGATAAGCGGGGATCACCGCAATACATCGTATCAAATATTTCCAGCCAACGCAGGTCTACCGTTTTTCGAAACGGGGTAACCGTATTTTCCATATCACCCCCAAAACCATTGTAGCCAATAAAAAGTACATCCGGATTCCTATAACGAAATTCTTTTATGGCAGAAATAAAGGCATTTTTATTCTGTTCCTCAATATCAGTAGGCAACATCGTACATTTGGCATCAGGAGTTGCCGCATCAAAATAAGCAAAATCAAATTTGAACATCTTAATACCCATATCCGCGTACATTTGCAGGGTCTGCATAAGATGGTGCAAATATCCTCCCCTGAACAGACAAAGAGTTGTTCCGTCTTCCGCCACAGAGCTTTCCCATTCCGGAATAATCTTCATCGTATTTGCCTCTCCACCTATGCGCAGCAGGTTCGTAGAAAACCACAATCCGGGCTTTATTCCTTCTCTTTTACACGCATCCAGCCAACGTTTGGGACCTTCCGGCCAACAGTCCGGCCTCCACTTACGATATCCTTCATTCACATCAAACCAGAATGCGTCCATCATATAATAATCCACCTGTACACCCAATTTTTTCAAACGCACAATGTGATCCAACTCTTTCATTGCCAATGCCTCATCCAGAGGAATGTTATCAGACAATTCATCATAGGCGGACCAATTGTTATAGACAAATACAGGTTTGGTCAATCTTGCCGTTCTATTTTTATTCCATCCGTCAGATACATTCTGCGCCACTCCAGGAATGAATATGCACAACAACAGCAACAGGATATTTATTCTTATTCTATTCATAAGTCATATCTATTTTTATCAAAGACTGTTTATTCACCGGAAAACTTAGTCCACCACTTCAAAAGTCAGTTTCCGGCCACCTACCGACACTATAAATTCACCCGCCTCCAAAAAGCGTTTGCCCGTTGCATCCGTATAGCTCAAATCTCTCATAGGATCAATCTCAAACCGAAAGACTCTGCTTTCACCAACCTTCAACGATTGTTTTTCAAAGAATTTCAGTTCTTTCATAGGACGGGAAATGCTACAAAACGGATCAGACACATACCATAGCACAGTTTCTTTTCCTTCCACCTTACCCGCGTTAGTCACTGTAACCTCGGCTGTTATCTTCTGATTCTTCTTGATTTTCAAGGAAGAAAGTTTTGCATCAGAGTAAGTAAAGGTAGTATAACTCAATCCATACCCGAACGGATACAGAGGTTCGGTAGGAATATCCTGATAATCCCCCATCGCATCGAACGGACGGGCAGACTGCCGCATATTATAATAGATCGGTATCTGACCTGTAGACAGCGGGAATGTCACTGACAACTTTCCGGAAGGATTTACCCTGCCCGATAAAATGCCCGCTAAGGGAGTTCCTCCCGCAACACCGGGCTGCCACATCTCAATGATAGCTTCTACCTGAGGTTCCAATCTGATCAACTCAAGAGGGCGACCACTGGAAAGTACAAGTACAATGGGCTTATTCGCCTGCTTCAAATGCAAAAGCAACTTTTCCTGAATATCGGGCAAAGCAATTGTAGAGCGTGAAGCATTCTCTCCACTCCACTGTTTGGACTCACCTAAACATACCACTACTACATCGGATGCCTCAGCCGTTTTCAAGGCAGCGGAGAAACCCGATTCATCATTTCCATCCAATGCACAGCCCTGCTCATAATCCAGCCGCACTTTATCACCAAATTCTTTCTGCATTCCTTCATAAATGGTCTCCACATCTTCGGCCTGACCTTTAAAAGCCCAGGCACCCAACAAATCGGAACGATCCTTGACCATAGGTCCTATCAACGCAACTCTTTTAACCGTTGAAGAAAGAGGCAACAAGTTCTTTTCATTCTTCAACAGCACCATTGATTCTTCTGCCAGACGCGCTGCCAAAGCAATATCCTCTTTCTGCAAATAACGTTCCTGCTCGGTCAGCTCTTTCGTATAAGGTTCATCAAATAAGCCCAGGCGAAATTTGACCCGAAGTATACGGGCAACCGCATCATCTATCTGCGAAATTTCTATCTTCTTTTCAGCAACCAACTGCTCTAAATATTCATAATAAACATTATCCCGCATATCCATCTCCACACCGGCATGGAAAGCCTTATACGCAGCTTCTTTGCGATCCTTGGCAACACCCTGATAAATCAGCTGCTCTATTGCATTCCAGTCAGATACGACAAAACCGTCATGCCGCCACTTATTCTTCAGTATTTCAGTTAAGATGTAATGGTTTGAAGTAGCCGGTACTCCGCTAATGTCATTAAAACTGCTCATAAGCGTGGCGGCACCTGCTTTCACACAGGCCTCATAAGGCGGTAGATAGGTTTCCCACAAGGCTTGGGGTGATATATCCGTATACCTGTAATCCCGTCCGCCTTCGGATACACCATAACCTACATAATGTTTCAGGCAAGCTGCGATAGAATACGGATCAGACAGTTTCTCGCCTTGGTAACCTTTCACCGATGCTACACCAAAGACTGTATTCAGGTAAGGATCTTCTCCATAACATTCGGAAATACGTCCCCAACGGGGATCCCTCGCCACATCAATCATAGGTGAAAATGTCCAGTCGATACCCGACAATACAGACTCCTTAGCAGCCATCCCGCAAGCCTGAGTCACTAAATCAGGATTAAAGCTACAAGCCTGTGCCAATGAAATCGGATACACCGTACGCAACCCGTGAATCACATCAAACCCAAAAAGAATGGGTATCCCCAGGCGAGATTCTTCCATTGCCTTACGCTGAATCCGGTTACGCAACTTCGGATCGGTATGGAGATAAATCAGCGAACCAATCTCCGCCGGAAGATTTTTCACCTCCGTACCTATATTATTGGGATTATCATTCTCCCCAAATGTATATTGATTCAGTTGAAGCACCTTTTCATGCAATGTCATCCGATTCAGCAAATCTTTCACTCTGGTTTCAACAGGCTGTCCCGCATCTTTATAAACCGGTTTCTGTGACCGGACAGATAACCACGGGAGCAAAGCCGATACGAATAAAATCAATAGTTTTCGCATAGTATCATGTTATTAATTAATCCCAATCATCAGTGCGGAAGGAAGATACCGGCAGACCGCCCGTACCAAATAATTCCGCCTTTACAAAATCCTTAAATGCATATCTCACAGCTTTAGGCTCTGCCACATACTTGCATGTGACTACCACAGTACCTTTTTCCTCATCAATATAGGCGTCCGCCTTATGGAATACCTTATTGTCTCCGGATATCTCAAACAGTTCCAGAGTCTTTCCATAGCTGGTAAGCCCATTAAATTGATTGTCAAAATGAATAATAGCCTTATTTCCCTCAACCTCCATTTTACTGAAAGTCGGACTTTCCGCTTCAAATCCTTTCATTCCATAGGTTTTAGAGAGTGCCAGCATGCCCAAACGGTCGCCTACTTCTTTTTTCCTCCTCGGATGGATCAGATATCGCTCTCCTACATCCAACAATACTGCCATTGCAGAGTTTGGAATTAACGTTAGACACTGTCTTTGCGCTTCCCGTTGATAAGCCGAAACTTCCGGCCATTGAGGTGTGAAAAAGTTCCACTCTTTATAATCGTAAGGGGCAATCTGTGCATAATAGAAAGGTACTTCTCCCAATCCCCAGGCTTCGCGCCATTTACTTACCATGGCAGCAACCGAGGGAGCATAACGGGGCACATTGAAAATATTAGACTCACCCTGATACCAGATAATACCTTTTATACCATATCCCACCAGTGGGTGAATCATGCCATTGTACAGAACCGTAGGCACATTACTAATCCACGGAGAAGTTTCATCACTCAATGGCGGTACGGGGATATCATCAAATTGTTTACAAGCTTCCGCATTCATCCATGCTTCGATGTTGGAGCCTCCATAACTGGCATTGATAATACCGACCGGCACATCCATATTGCGCTGTAAGAAATCTGCAAAGAACCATCCCACAGCCGTACATTCCGCTACATTCTCCGGAGAAGCCTTCACCCATTCGGCCTCAAAATGTTCCAATGGTTTATAGGCCGCTAAAGTAGGTATATTAATGAAATGTATTTGCTTTTTTGCTGAAGACAATATGGCCTCTGTAGATCCCAGTACCGGCTGGCAATAGTATCCTTTCAGCGGCATACTCATGTTGGACTGTCCGCTTGCCAACCATACTTCTCCCACAAACACATTCTGAAAGATTTTTTTCTTATTGGCAGTGACTGTCACCTCATAAGGTCCTCCGGCAGCAGGCGTAGGTACGGCTATCTTCCAGGTACCTTTAGAATTAACAACTCCCGTATATTCTTTATCCGGATTCCATGAAGTGGAAATAGTCACTTTCGTTCCCGGTTTTCCCCAACCCCAGAACGGATTATTTATCTTTTGCTGCAACACCATATTGTCACTGAAAATATCAGCAACCTTAAACTCCTGTGCCTCAGCAAAACATACCAAAGCAAAAAGGAATACCAGATTTAATAATACTTTTTTCATCTATCAGATTTCTATTTATTTATGAATATAATTCTTTTCGCAAACTCATTTACCTTCATATTCAAATCAGAAAAGCTATGTATTTCCTTATCCTGCACTTTCAGGTTATGAATGTATACTCCATCCACACCAAATTCTTTATTCTTCCCCAAGATCTGGGAAGTCACTTGTTGCAGGCCACACCCTACATGTACATTATTTATCCGGACATTATTAATCGTACAATTTCCCACACATTCCCGCCAACTCTTATCTGTTATTTCAAAATCGATTAGGCGGGGAGATTCAGTACCATTGAAATCGAACTCTTCCACAAAGATATTCTCAAACTTGATATTTTCAACACGGGTGGAGTCATAGGCATTTATCACCAAAGCACGTTTACATTTTACTACATCTATATTCCTAAATGTTATATTCTTGAAATATTCTACCCCTGTTTCCGTGCCGATCTTAGTTGCAGCAGAATTACTGACTGTCAAAACATCATCAAACAGTATATTCTCGGAAGCAAACAATCGTTCCTTATCAAGGCCCTTTACCACCAGGTTATCATCACCGGCATGTATCATGGCATGTGTGACCGAACAATCAACAGAAGAATCAAAATCAACGCCGTCCGTATTAGTCCAGTTCTCATAAGGACGGTTATTGAGTATCTTTATATTCTTCAGATGGACATTTCGGGAACGATAAACCCTCGTATTCCAAAAGGAAGGATCACGGAGCATAACACCATCAATTAATATATCGTTGCAGTCCGATGCATATAGTAAATGAAATCCGGTACCGCCATTACTACGCAGTCCGGACCAACCGGAACCATCAATAATGCCATAACCTAATAAACGAAAATTTGAAACGTTATCCAGACGGATTAAAGACTTATCCGTATAATCTTTCACATCCTCACTGCCCGATAGCAAAGCTCCTTCTGATAAGACAACAGATATATTGCTCCGCATATTCAATTCTCCTGTTTTATATATGCCCGCAGGAAAATACAGAACTCCATTCGTACGGGAAACATCATCTATAGCCTTCTGAATTTTCGCTGTTTCAATACTTTTTCCTGTATTGTCCACCTGATAATCCATGATGTCTGTTAGAGAACCTTTAGAGGTATCGGACTTGTAATCATGCATTTTGTCAACCAAAATAAAAAGCTCTTCAAGCCTGTTTATTTTGACCAGCAAATAAGTAGGTTCATGGAGAGAAAATGAAAGAACATGATCCTTGACCTGCCCTTCAAATTGCTTTCTTTTAGGACTAATGGAGTAATATTCAATAGGATTATCTATCTTGATTTCTATTGTCATGGGCTCTTCACCATCATACGCAATCCTACTATAATGAATAGGAACATCAAACTTCTCCAGTTTTTCAACAGTAGCAGCCTCTCCGTTTACTCTCATTTGAAATTGATCACTGAGCGGAAGATCTCCTATAGCCTTTATGGTATGAACTTCTTGTCCGAAACTCACCAAAGGCAGAATTCCTAAAAATAAAAATAGTACAGATGTCAGGTATCTCATATAAAACATAAAGGTTCACTTATTTTTTAGTTCACTAAATGAGTCACTATAAAAAAGCACTGGTGCAAATATAGCGCTATAGGGTAAGAAGTGATAACATAAAACCACCCAATAATAACACAATACTCCACAATATGCTTTCTCGCTGTTTTAATCTGTTATAATCCACAATTTAAGCTCTACAAATACTCTGTCAGCCCGAAAGATTTTCGGACTATTCATAAAACTTGATGCCTGAACAGTTCTGGTCAAAAACTCTTTTCAGCTGTACCCGATTCGCATTTCCTTCGCTTCTATAGAAGGATGAAAATAGCGAAGCAGATACGAAGAGGGTACGAAGGAGGTATAAAGGAGGTACGAGGTGGAATAAATTGTCCTGTTTTTCTGCCTCGTAAACAGCTAAATTCGTATCTTTGACAAATCATTCAGCAAGTAGATTTCCTTATGGCAAAAGAAAAAACGGTTTATGTGTGTAGCAACTGCGGACAAGAGTCTCCGAAGTGGGTAGGCAAATGTCCGTCGTGCGGAGAGTGGAACACATATGTGGAAGAAGTGATACGAAAAGAAGTCGTAAACAAACGTCCGGTATCCGGGATTGAGACAGAAAAGCCAAAACCCATCGTTCTCAGTGAAATAGAAGCGGATGATGAACCGCGTATTGACTTGCATGATGAAGAGTTGAACCGGGTGCTGGGAGGCGGATTGGTTCCGGGTTCTCTGGTGTTGATTGGTGGAGAACCGGGAATCGGTAAGTCTACTTTGGTACTACAAACTGTGCTTCATATCCCTGAAAAGCGCGTTCTTTATGTATCGGGTGAGGAAAGTGCCCGTCAGTTGAAATTACGTGCGGACCGGTTATCGCACAATTCCACAGATTGCCTCATCGTTTGTGAAACATCATTGGAACAGATTTTTGTTCACATCAAGAATACCCGTCCGGAGTTGGTGATCATCGACTCTATACAGACTATTTCTACGGAAAGCATTGAATCCTCCCCGGGAAGCATCGCACAAGTGCGCGAATGTTCTGCAAGTATCCTGCGCTTTGCCAAAGAAACGCATACCCCGGTATTGCTTATCGGGCATATCAATAAGGAAGGCAGCATTGCCGGACCGAAAGTTCTGGAACATATCGTAGACACGGTGTTGCAGTTTGAGGGTGACCAGCATTATATGTATCGTATTCTGCGTAGTATCAAGAATCGTTTCGGCAGTACAGCGGAATTGGGTATTTATGAAATGCGTCAGGATGGATTACGGCAAGTCAGTAATCCGTCGGAGTTATTGCTGAGCCAGGATCATGAAGGTATGAGTGGCATAGCGATAGCTTCGGCTATAGAAGGGATACGCCCGTTCTTGATTGAGACACAGGCATTGGTGAGCAGTGCGGTATATGGTAATCCGCAACGTTCGGCCACGGGATTTGATATTCGAAGAATGAATATGTTATTGGCAGTACTGGAAAAACGAGTGGGCTTCAAACTGGCCCAGAAGGATGTGTTCCTCAATATTGCCGGAGGACTGAAGGTGAATGATCCGGCAATAGACCTGGCGGTTATCAGCGCTATACTTTCCAGCAATATGGATACGGCTATTGAACCGGAAGTCTGTATGGCAGGGGAAATCGGTCTGTCCGGAGAAATACGTCCGGTGAACCGGATTGAACAACGGATCGGTGAGGCGGAAAAATTAGGATTCAAGCGGTTCGTACTGCCGAAATATAATCTGCAGGGGATTGATTCGAAAAAACTCAAGATAGAACTGATACCGGTGAGAAAGGTGGAAGAAGCCTTCAGAGCGCTATTCGGATAAAGAAAAACAGAAATAATCAATAATACGACTATGAAGAGACAATTACATTATCTATCACTTTTGATTCTACTGTCGCTCTGCGGTTGCGAAGTAGAATTACACGACAACAACTACGTGGACGCCGAACCGCTACCACTGGAAACGCCAATAGAGATACTGTTAGATGCAGAGCAAAGCAGTTCCGGCGAATTATTATTAGTAGAAGGTATAGATGTAAACTATAGAATTAATACCCCGGAGTCTCAACTTGTCTCCGCCTCTTTCTACATCGGCGATAATCTGGTTTCCGAGAAAAACACTCCGCAAGGCAGCTTTCAGGTTTACAATAACAATCTGACGGGAAACGTTCAGGTGAAATGCAAGATTACCACAAAATCGCTAAGACAAGGCGAAAGCATACGAGATCAGGTTTACAACGAACAAACATACGAAGGTGAAATGAGCTGGCCTGCCCACTTCGTTACTCCCAACCTGACTTTCTATCAGGAGCCCGAAGAGACTTCACTGAACGATGTCACTATTCACTGGACATTCAATCTGGAAAAGTATTACTTCAAGGTGATAAACAATGGAGAAGTTATAGTTGAAAAGACCAAGGAAACCAGCATCACTTTGCCCGCACCCTTATTTGGCAGCCCGTACAGATACATAGAGGTACGAATAGTGGATGAAGCCGGCAACGAACTTTTTCCTTCCTTAATGAAAGGATACAGCTATGCAGGAGTAGATACTTTCTTGAATGGAGGTCAACTGGATCGCCTGTATAGCCTCTACTCTAATATCTTATATACCAGTCAATACGCAGAGGTGAACTCTTACAACATTCCTTCGCTGACAAAAATAGCGGAATTTAAAGAAACCAAAAGTAGTGCAGTACCTATTGCCGCATCACCCAACTCCGACAAGATAGCTGTAGACTATTCCGACCAGGTTTATATCTTCTCCGGTAAAGATTTAAATCCCATTGCCAAGATAGACTATCCCGATAATAATAATGTACCCAAAGATATATTATTGACATCGGACAACAAACTGGCACTGTATTATAATTACCTCTCCAAGGTATACCTCTATGATGCAGATAATGGACAACTTGAAAAGACCATATCCTTATCGGGAACCAATTTTACCCCGGAAGACTATCCTGAGCCCTGGAATTACCAGATAAACGAAAGTTACCTGTGCGAGCCTGTGGTTACCTATGGTTTCTATCTCACGCCTTTACAGAACTTTGAGAGAGGAAAAACTGTTTTTTATTCGCAGTACTACAGCAGTTATTTCTTTCATCCAACCCATCCCCACGAGCTTATTATCATGAGTCAGAACAACAAAATTTCTATTCTGAATTGCCAAAGCGGAGAGATTATTCGTACCATTTCCAAAGGAGATGAATACGTTTTCTGCAACATTGATCCGGCAACCGGAAACTACTTGTTCCAAATACCTCATTATATTATCATTACGGATGAGAATGGAGAAGAATTATTCCGGCTGAAAAGCGAAGCTATCTATCCACGCCTTTTCAACAGCACCTTGACGTGCTGGGAAGGATTTGCCCTGAATATAAAACCTTATCTAAAGAAACCATGAAAAAGATTATAATGGCATTAGCCTGCATGATACTGGCAATCACCAGTATGCAAGCACAAGAATTTACGCTGGAGTATAATATCGGGTATGGGCTGTATAGCATGTCCGACATGAAAGATCTTCTGAAAAATGCAGCCAGCAGTAGCCTGAAAGGAGTAAAAACCACCGATGAATTTCCGGGGAACTTTACGCATAACTTCCGGGCCGGCATACAGCTACAACAACATCAGATGGGCATCACCTTCAGCCACCAGAATACAAGCGGACAGAATCACCTGGCTGACCCTACAGGGGAATATAAACTAAAAGTGAAGAATAGCGGAAACATATTGGGAACATTCTACCGGTTTCACCTCCTGCAAGGGAGAATCAGTCCATTCTTTGAGTTGTCTACAGGAATCGTTTTCAATACCTCCAAGATGGAGGAATACGTACGTGTAGACTCACAGGTACAGGAAGATAAACAGACTTTGGTAGGAATCAATGTCTTCTTGCAACCTGCCATAGGAGTGCGCTACAAAATCACTACCTTTGCAGCCATTATCGCAAGTGCAGGCTACGAATGGGACCCTACCGGTAACTTGCACCTGAAAGGGAATAAAGATATGAAGAGTTCTTATGATGCAAACTGGAGCGGACTACGTGTCAGCGCAGGCATTGTCACTTATTTTAAAATGAAATGATACAAGAATACCAACTACGCGTGCTACCCGAAGTAGCCGCCAATGAACAACAATTAAAAGAGTACCTCGTACAGGAAAAAGGACTGAATGTGCGGAATATTAATGCGACACGTATCTTGAAGCGCAGCATTGATGCCCGGCAACGAACCATCTTCGTCAATCTGAATGTACGGGTATATCTGAACGAAATGCCCAAAGACGATGAATACCAGCCTACTATCTATAAGAATGTAGAAGACAAACCACAGGTTATTGTCGTGGGTGCCGGTCCCGGCGGACTGTTTGCTGCGCTGAGACTGATAGAACTGGGACTCCGTCCAATCATCGTAGAGCGTGGAAAGAATGTACGCGACCGAAAAAAAGACTTGGCTCAGATCAGCCGGGAGCATACTGTAAATCCGGAATCCAATTATAGTTTCGGTGAAGGAGGTGCAGGCGCTTATTCGGATGGAAAGCTTTATACCCGTAGCAAAAAACGCGGGAATGTAGACAAGATACTGAATGTATTCTGCCAGCATGGTGCATCTACTGCTATATTAGTGGATGCACATCCGCATATCGGAACGGATAAACTGCCACGTGTGATAGAGAATATGCGGAATACCATTCTCGAATGTGGCGGAGAAGTGCACTTTGAGACACGTATGGAGGCGTTGATTATCGAAAACGATGAGATAAAAGGTATCGAAACCCATACAGGACAAACAATTCTGGGTCCGGTGATTCTGGCAACAGGACATTCGGCACGGGATGTGTACCGTTGGTTGGCTGCCAATCAAGTGGAGGTTGAAGCTAAAGGGATTGCAGTCGGTGTACGTTTGGAACATCCTTCGGAATTAATCGATCAGATACAATATCATAGCAAGGACGGACGGGGAAAATATCTGCCTGCCGCCGAATATAGTTTTGTGAATCAGGTGGACGGACGAGGGGTATACAGTTTCTGCATGTGCCCGGGTGGTTTCGTGGTACCTGCTGCCAGTGGCCCACAACAGATTGTAGTAAACGGAATGAGTCCCAGTAACCGTGGCTCGCGTTGGAGCAATTCGGGAATGGTCGTAGAGTTAAGGCCGGAAGATCTGGAAGACGAAGGATTGAAGATAGAAAATAGAGGAACAGCTATGCAAGATGATAGTATTACCTATCCCCAACTCAGCATGATGTACTTTCAGGAGGCATTGGAATATAATTGCTGGCAACAAGGCAATATGCGACAAACAGCACCTGCACAACGGATGCAGGACTTTACACGCAAGAAGCTGAGTTATGATCTACCGGAAAGCTCGTATGCTCCAGGATTAATCTCTTCTCCCCTACACTTCTGGATGCCACCGTTCATTACTGAACGACTCAGCAAAGGATTCCAGCAATTCGGACGATACAGTCACGGTTTCCTGACCAATGAAGCAGTAATGATTGGCGTAGAGACACGCACCTCTGCCCCCGTACGAATCATAAGAGATAGGGAAACTTTGCAGCATGTAAGAATTAGAGGATTGTTTCCATGCGGAGAAGGAGCAGGATATGCAGGTGGTATTGTTTCTGCCGGTATTGACGGGGAACGATGCGCGGAAGCGGTAGCCGGTTATTTCAATCTATAAAATTCAAGGAGGGTATATTAACTCATTCAAATATACCCTCCTTGATAATTTATCAGAATTCCTTCTTCAACTGTTCACACCAGTCCGCTATACGTTTATCCGTCAGCTTCGACTGGTTCTCTATATCAATCACCAGTCCACACCATTTACCATCCCTCAAGGCTCTTGACCGGTTAAATGAATAACCCTCGGCAGACGTAAATCCGACAAGGATAGCCCCTGCCTTTTCAAAGGCATCAGCCAGTATTCCCAGGCCGTCAACAAAATTATCGGGATAACCGATTTGGTCACCAAGTCCGAAGAGAGCAACTTTCTTGTCTTTCAGATCGAGGCTTTCTATCTCCGGTATCATTTCATCCCAATAGGTAGGCAATTCACCGTCGAACCAGGTGGAAGCACCTACTATCAGATTATCATAAGCCTGGAAATCATTCTGCCAGGCTTTTTCTATCATAATCATTTCTACTTCTTTATGCCCAAGCTTCTCGCGTATCTTCTCTGCGATATGAGAAGTCTTGGCAGCATTCATTGCATAAAACAATCCTATCTCTTTCATAATAACTTATTATTAAATTAATATTCCAACAGCTTCTTGGCTGCTTCAAAAATTCTATCTGCACCCGGCAGAATGGCACGTTCCAGTATCGGATTAAAACCTACAGGAGTAAAGGTAGAGCCTACACGCTGTACCGGTGCATCCAGGTAACGGAACAAGTCTGTACCAATACTGGCTGCTATCTCACCACCGAAGCCACCAAAAACTTTATCTTCATGAACAATCAGGGCTTTATTGGTCTTCTTCACAGACTCATAAATGGTTTCTTTATCCAACGGTATCAAAGAACGGATATCAATCACTTCCACACTCCAGCCACCTTCTTTTTCCAAACGTTCGGCAACATTCAAGCAGAAATGCGTTGTATTACCATAGGTGATAATACTCAGATCACTGCCCTCACGACGAATGCGCGCTTTCCCAAAAGGAACTTCAAAATCATCAGGGACGATGGCGGCTGCTTCTACGGAATTATACAATGCTTTCGGTTCAATAAACAGCGTAAACCCACGGGAACGTATACTTGTACGGAGCAGTCCGGCAGCATCATCAGCAAAGGATGGACAAACAATCCGTGCTCCGGGCAAAGTAGCCAAAGCGCCCTCCAGATTTTGCGAGTGATAGAGTCCACCACCGATATAACCACCGGAAGCCAGACGCAAAGTTACATTAGGAACGAACTGTCCGTTGCTACGCCAATATTCATGAGTACATTCCACATATTGTTCTACGGCAGGCCAGAAATAGTCGGCAAACTCCGCACCTTCTATCACTACCCGGATTTTAGGATCAAAACGGCTCATACCATTTGCTGTGCCGACAATATAATCTTCGGCAATAGGTGCACTGAATACACGGGCTTCACCGAATTCCTGTTGCATTCCTTTGGTTACATTGAACACGCCCCCTTTATCCCGATTGGCAACATCCTGCCCCCAGATGAAGGTATTAGGATTATGGCGAAACTCTGCTTTCAGCGTTTCATTGATAGCAGTTACAAAGAATTTCTTCTCTCCTTCTGTCTCACGATGTGTTCCATCTTTATATTTTTCCGGTTCGTAAGGTTCCGGCAATACATAGTTGAAAATGGTTTTAGGATCGGGATCGGGAGCTGTCAGCGCCTTACGATTGGCAGCAGCCAGGTCTTTCTTTGCTTTCTCCTCTATTTCTTTCAGCTCTTCTTCGGTGAGACGCTTGTAACGCAACAGCATCCGGCGGAACTTCAGCAACGGATCAGCTTCTTTCACATAAGCCAGTTCATTTTCATCCCTGTACAAAGTATCTTTGTCAGAGTTGGAATGGGAACCGATACGGACACAATTGGCATGTACGATTACCGGATTCCGGTTCAACAATGCATACTCACGAGCCTCAGTCATGGCATTCATGGAGTCGAACACATCTTTTCCATTACAATGGATAATCTTCAGATTCTTGAATCCGGAGAAGTTATCCGCCACTTTACGGGCTGCCGTCTGGTCTTTCTTCGGAACAGATATACCATATCCATTATCCTGCCATACAAAAATAACGGGCAGGCGTTCAAGGCTGGCACCATTGACAGCTTCGTAGACAAAGCCTTCGGATGAAGCAGATTCGCCGTGTGAAGTAATAACGACTCCTTTATGGTCATAATATACCATTGCACGTGCCACACCGGCTGCATGAAGATCATGCGTACCTGTAGCCGAAGATATATTCTCGATATGCCATTCGGGTTTGGCAAAATGATTGGACATATGGCGTCCGCCACTTCCCGGATCAGTAGCTTTGGAGATACCATTCAGTATAAGTTCTTCTGCCGTCATTCCGGCGGAAAGGGCAGTCAGCATATCACGGTAGTAAGGGAAAAGGAAGTCTTCTCCTTTGGTAAATACCTGTCCGATGGCCAACTGTATCCCGTCATGTCCGGCATACGGAGCGTGAAAGGACCAGCCAAGGGACTGCAACAGATAAGCGGGCGCCTTTTCATCGAGCGCACGCCCCAGCGTCATCAGGTAATACCATTTCTTCAGCAGTTCCACATCTGTGGTTTTTATATTGTACTTTTTCATACTTATCAAGGTATTAAGTTATTCTTTCCAGTTTTCCAGATAATCTTTAATAAAATAGAGGAAGTTGCCACCTAATGAACCATCCACGACTCTATGGTCATAAGAGAGGGACAGATACATCTTATGACGGATGGCAATCACATCCCCTTCCGGGGTCTCTATTATGGCAGGCTTCTTCTCAATGTATCCTACTCCCAAGATAGCTACCTGAGGCTGATTGATGATAGGTGTACCGAACAAAGACTTGAATGTACCGAAGTTCGTAATCGTAAAAGTGCCACCGGAAATATCATCGGGCATCAGCTTATTATCACGAGCCTTGAGTGCCAGTGAATCAATGGCTACGGCAAGTCCGTTCAGATTCAGACGATCGGCATCACGAACCACCGGAACAATCAGATTGCCATCATTCAGAGAAACGGCAATACCGACATTGATATGTTTCTTGAACAGGATATTATATCCCTCTACCGATACATTCACTTGCGGGTAAGCAGCCAGCGCCTTCGCCACAGCTTCTGTGATGGCAGGCATATACGTAAGTTTCACTCCCTCACGACGGAAGAAAGCATCTTTATTCTTATCACGCCACTTCACAAGTTTCGTTACATCCACTTCCACAACATTGGTTACGTGCGGGGAAGTATGTTTAGACATTACCATGTGGTCGGCTATCACCTTGCGTACACGATCCATCTCTTTTACTTCAACACCTTCTGCTGAGAATGTGCCGGAAGCTGGTGTAGTACGTTGTACTTCAGGAGTTGCAGCAGGTTTAGCAGACGACTGGGCAGGTGCTGTAGTTACCGGTTGCGGTGCAACGCTTGCAACAGGTTGCGGACTTGGTTTAACAGCAGGTTGTGCCGTGATGGTACCACCACTTTGTTTCCGGACAATGTAACTCTTGATGTCCTTCTTGCTCACCCGTCCCTGATATCCGGTACCCGGAATAGTATCCAGTTCTTTAGGCTGAATGCCGGCCTCACGAGCCAACTGAAGAACTACAGGCGAATACCAACGCTCTTCTTCCGATTTTACAGCCTTGACTTGAGGAGTTTCCTCAGAGGCAGCCTTAGAAACAACCGCAACACTCTCATCAGTAGCGGAACTTTGGAGAGCCTCTACGCTATCCTCATCCTCGGAGTTTTCACCTCCTATATCGACAATAGCCACACCGTACCCACAGCTACGGTATCTCCTTCCTTAAATAAAATTTCCACGACTTTACCTTCTACCGGAGATGGTATTTCGGCACTAACCTTAGCGGTATTTACTTCAAACAACACATCATCTTCTTTAATGATGTCTCCTACTTGTACCGACCATGAGATGATGGTACCTTCGGTTATACTTTCACCCAATTTGGGCATCTTTATTTCAAATCTTGACATATAGTTAAGTTTTAGGTTCTCGGTTTATTATATATACAACAAACAACTGAGTAGTAAGTTTTTAACTTAAGTAAAAGTTAATGCGGATTTATGATATATCCACTCTTTGCAAGCATACTTTTCCGCTTTCAACCGTTCGATGGCTTCCATATCTCCGGCAGAGAAGCGGTAAATCCGGTTATCGTCATCATCCACAAAGGAGTGAAAGAGCAAATGCATGAAACGCTTGATGTCCATAGGCTCAGACAAAAAGTCTTTTATATTCGCAACTTCACTCCGTACGGAAGGTACTGCACGCATAGTACGAGAACCCGGTAAACGGCTTTCCGCATCCGGATCGCCATTCAATGCCGCATTCAACGCATCCAGATCAGTGGAAAACAACAAAGTACAATGATACATCACACGGTCTTTATGTATGCACTGCGCACTACCTGATATTTTCCGTTCATCCACATAAATGCCCAGACGCTGGTCAGCATAAGCTGAGATGCCTACCTTTTCGAGGAAATCGACGACCTGTTGCAGGTAATATACAAAGTCCGGCTGTTTTACAGTTTCAATAAAACTCAGGTTAATGTTTCCCCGGTCATGATATACAGCACCTCCACCGGAGAAACGGCGTGCCAGGGTTATCCCCTTTTCATCCAGAAACCTCTCGTCCGCTTCCGTTGCCACACTCTGATGTTTCCCTATCACTACGGAAGGTTCCGACTGCCAAAGCATAAAGAAGTTACCTCGCTTCTGCTTCAACAAATATTCTTCTGCTGCCAGATTAAAATAAATATCCGTACAGCGATTATCAATACAGAACATTACGCAAACAAAGTTTCATGGAAGATTTCACCGACCGTCGGATGCGGAAAAACAGTCTTTTGAAACTCTTCCACCGTATATCCGTGCTGCACGGCAAGTCCGGCAAGAACAATCAATTCGGAAACAGGGTTTCCCAGCATATGGCAGCCTATCACCCGATCATCATCGTCCAATATCAACTTACAAAGCCCGTTCACCAATTCATTCTCGGCTACAAAACGGCCGGAATAGGCCATCGGTAGCTTCTGTACATGATAACTGATACCGGATGCTTTCAGTTCTTCCTCAGTCTTACCTACTCCCGCTACTTCGGGATTGGTATACACCACACCGGGTACACAATCGTAATTCATACGGTCTTCCACTCCCAGGATATGATTGACAGCAACTTCACTTTCACGAATGGCAGTATGTGCCAGCATAGAGTGTCCGGTAATATCACCACAGGCATAAACACGAGGATGGGAAGTCTGCATATGTTCATCCACCTTCACACCGTTGCGCAGCAGTTCAATGTTCAGTTTATCCAAACCGACCTGGGACAAGTTAGCTTTCCTACCCACACTGACGAGTACCTTTTCGGCTTCGATAAGTGCAGTCTTACTTTCCTTTTCAATAGTAACACCTTCTTTGCCGACTTCAATCACTTTGGCATTCAAATGGAAATTAACCCCACGCTTCTGGTATTCCGAGCGTAACATGCCACTGGTTTCCTTATCCATGGCACCCAATACTTCGGGCATCATTTCAACAACATGCACCTGCACACCCATGCTATTGAAAAAAGAGGCGAATTCCATCCCGATAACACCACCGCCGATAATGACAAGTGAACGGGGCAAAGTTGTGATCTCCAATGCTTCCTTTGATGTCCAATAATCAATTTCAGATAATCCTTTAATGGGAGGGATCAATGTATCGGAACCTGTACATACCAACAGATAGGTTACTTCATATGCTTCGTCGGCAGCCGAAAGCTGGAAACGTCCGTCCGCCTCACCCACAATAACGGCTTCCTGCGGTACAATAACAGCACCGTAAGAACTGACCGTCATCTTCACACCACCGGTCAGCTTTTTCACAATCTTATCTTTACGGTCGATAATCTTTTTCATATCGAATGACGAACCATCGGGCACAGAGATGCCATACTTGGACGCGCCTTTCATATTATCCCACAACTTGGCGGAATAAAGCAGAGTTTTGGTAGGGATACACCCCTCATTGAGACAAACACCGCCAATAGCTTTCTTTTCAAACAAAACAGTTTGCAGCCCGTTTGCAGCCGCTCTTTCGGCTGCCGTATATCCGGCAGGGCCACCGCCGATGATAGCTATATCATATTTCATAAATCAGTAGTATTAAGTAAATTATATACTTAACAACAAAAGAGAAGAGCGCAAAGTTCTATGACAACCTATTAAGGAAAGTTACTGTTTTTCAATCACAATAGCCTACATCCTAAAATTTATCTGTACTTTTGCAGAAATTTAAGAAATACTATGGTAGCTCCCGAAATAGCAATTGCTGACTCCAACACCTTATCATGTATGGGATTGCAAAGCCTTCTGGAAGAAATTATCCCGATGGCCGTCATCCGTGTATTCAGTTCATTCGAGGAACTGATGGACGATACCCCCGATATGTACGCGCATTATTTCGTTTCAGCACAGATATATTTTGAGCATACCGCTTTTTTCCTGCCGCGCAAGCCCAAGACCATTGTATTGGCAAACGGTGACAATCAGCCTCAACTGGCAGGAATACCGACCTTGAATATTTATCAGGACGAGAAAACACTGATCAGAAACATCCTGCAACTGCATCAGTTCGGACACAAAGGCGGACATCCTCATAGCCACCCCCACGGACATCCCCACGGTGTAACAGCACATCCGTGCGGTAATCCTCATGCCGACAGCGAACATGATCTTTCTCCCCGCGAAATAGAAGTACTGGTACTGATAACCAAAGGACTTATCAATAAAGAAATAGCCGATAAACTAAATATCAGCCTGACTACCGTCATCTCCCACCGAAAGAATATTACGGAGAAACTGGGCATTAAATCAGTGGCCGGACTGACGATTTATGCTGTAATGCACGGGTACGTTGAAGCAGACCGTATCTAAATCCTAATAAATGAGGATTGCGGAGACAGGGGAAATGCCCTTACTTTGCAACCAGAAACCTATAAATGATAATTTATCGGCGAGGGAATGGGTACGCGGACTACGCGGATAAGGCGGACGAACGCGGACTTTAATCTTTTAGACGCGGATGACACGGATGACGCGGATTTTTAAAGCTGCGCTATACATACCGGCATATCACACCGAAGGAAAAAAGAATCCGCGTCATCCGTGTCATCCGTGTCTGAAAGATTACTTGCACGCCGAAGGAGAACCTTGCTCCAGCGCTACGCTGGTAAATTATCATTTATCCTAAAAGACAAAGAATGAATAAGAGTAAATTGTTGATTTTTGCCCTGGCACTCCTACCTATAGGAAACATTGCGGCAGAAGAAGTAGATACCCTGAAAATAGTGGACGTTGAAGAGGTTCTCATTATTGCAGCACCTAAAGAAAACCGTAAGTTGCGCGAGCTACCCAATGCCGTCACCTTACTTTCGCAACAAGACATGCAAGCTGCACAAGTGAACTCCATAAAGAACCTGACAGCACTGGTCCCGAATATATTTATTCCTGATTACGGTTCGCGACTGACATCTGCCGTCTATATTCGTGGTATCGGTTCTCGCATCAATACTCCCTCCGTAGGCCTCTATGTTGACAATATACCTTATATAGATAAATCTGCATTCGATTTCAATTATTCCGACATCGAGCGTATTGATGTGCTGCGCGGTCCGCAGGGTACATTGTACGGACGAAATGCGATGGGTGGACTTATTAAAGTACATACCAAATCTCCTTTCTCTTATCAAGGTACTGACTTCCGGATAGGGGCAGGTACACACAATCAATACAATACTTCCGTCACTCACTATCACCGGATGAATGAGCGCTTTGCATTCTCGGCTGGAGGATTTTATGAATACGAAGGCGGTTTCTTCCGCAATGCAGCGCTCAACAATAAAAAGGTAGATAAAGGGCAGTCTGCCGGTGGACGTATCCGCGCCATCTACTTGCCCAGCGACAATTGGAAGCTCGACTTTAATGTAAGTTATGAATATGGTGACCAGGGCGGTTACCCGTATGGACTCTACAATAAAGAAACCGGAGATGTAGCCAAAACGGCTTACAATGATGAAAGTAGCTATTACCGCAACCTGCTGAATGCCGGACTTAATGTAGAGTACCAGGCACAGAATTTCACACTCAGTGCCGTAACCGGATATCAACATCTAAAGGATCGTATGTTTCTGGATCAGGATTTCACAGCTAAAAACACCTATACCCTCGAACAGAAGCAGCGCATCAACACCATCAGTGAAGAAATCGTAATGAAGAGCAAGGAAAGCCACCGCTGGCAATGGGCTACAGGCATTTTCGGTTTCTACCAATGGCTAAATACTACTGCACCGGTCACATTCAAAGAAGATGGTATGGCAATGATGGATCAGATGTTGGGAAACTTCATCCCCGCACTGGTTGAGGTACCGATGGGACCCGGAAGAAATATGAACATCATGCCCGCACTGAAAGTAACCAGCGCCCGCCTGCCTATCAACGGAGACTTCAAGACACCGCTTTTGAACGGAGCTCTGTTCCACCAATCCACATTCAGAGATTTATTCGGTATCGATGGAGTATCATTCACCGCTGGCCTTCGACTGGACTATGAGAAAATGAAGATGGATTATAACTCCGGTACAGCAATGGACTACACCATAGGTATTACGGGCCAGATGATGATGAATGGAGCGCCCACAGGAAATCCTATTTCCATGATGCCGGAAACAGCACTGACCGTCACCTCACGTTATCAAGGCTCCATCAGCAAGGATTATCTGCAACTATTGCCGAAGTTCGCCCTGCAATATGACTTCCCGAAGAACCTCGGAAATGTATACGCCACCGCCAGCAAAGGATATCGTTCGGGAGGATACAACATCCAGATGTTCTCCGACCTGTTGCAAGCGAGTCTGAAGAACGATATGATGAGGCTGACCAAAGATGAAATCATGTCCCAGGTTCCCGAAAACCTTAAAGATATGGTGAACTTTATACCCGATGCCGGCGAAAACCCGGATGCCCGGGCTGCCACCGTATATAAACCGGAACAAACCTGGAACTATGAAATAGGTACTCACCTAAACCTTTTCCAAAACCGTCTGCGTGCCGATGCCGCCCTGTTCTGGCTTGAAACGCGCGACCAGCAGATTTCCCGCTTCGCCCAGAGCGGACTTGGACGCGAGACGGTAAATGCAGGAAAGAGCCGCAGCCTGGGAGCAGAAATATCTCTGATGGGTGCAGTTACCACTAACTTTACCTTGACTACAAGCTACGGTTATACTTATGCCACATTCAAAGATTACATAACAACCAACAGTAAATTAGAAGAAATAAGTTACAACGGCAACTATGTTCCTTTCGTTCCAAAGCACACCCTGAGCCTGGGCGGACAATACATATTCCGCATCAACCCGGGACATTGGTTGGACCGTATTCAACTTAATGCCAACTACACCGGTGCAGGACGTATCTATTGGACCGAGCAGAATGATGTCAGCCAAGCTTTCTACGGCACATTGAACGGACGCCTCAGCCTGCAAAAAGGCAACGGACAGATTGACTTCTGGGTTCGCAATGCACTGGATAAAGACTACGCTGCTTTCTACTTTGAAAGCATGGGCAACGGATTCATGCAGAAAGGCCGCCCCATACAGGCGGGAATCGAACTACGTTGCAGGTTCTGATAGAGATCATTACTTCCGTCCCCATACATCTCCCTAACCCGTTATGCAAAAGATGGCATCTTTTGTCGCAAAAGGTGGCATCTCTAACATCAAAAGATGGCATCTTTCGCAGCAAAAGATGCCATCTTTTACATTACATCTAAGCAGGAAAGAGGGGAAAAGTAAGTATCATAAGCATGAAAGGGTTAAGAGAACTTGCTACACCCTATTATTCATTGATAGCACCACAGCTTGGGCAAGGCCCTTTTTCTTTTAATTTCTGTCCGCAACGCCCGCAACGATAGCGGTAAATGACAAGTGTAGCACACATTCGCTTTAGGAAAAGCCCAAGGAAAACAACAAGGAAAATATAGCCGATATAGATTTGTGTAGTCAGTATAAAGAAGAAATAACAGAAGATACAACAAGATGCCAATCCCAACAGATAAAATACGGCAGCGGCAGGAGTCAACTGACGGAACAAGTCATCGAGTACTGCCAGCAGTACAATGATAAACAACCAGATGCTCAGCAAAAAGACCGAGAGAATAAACGGCACCTTGAAAGGTGAAAGCGTAGGATTAAAATAGAAATGTTCCCACGTTTCGGGCACAAAAACTTGCATCGTCTCATACACCGTAGCACTGAATGCCATCAACAGGCAGAGCAAAAGCGGATATACACTATCAATATCATTGAAATAAACAATCTTCAACTGCTTCCGACGGAACAAACGGAACACCCAGGCACCGACAAACAAGGCGAAAATAATCACGAAGTAAGAAGCATGCGTATCACTGAACAAGTAAATGAATTGTGAGATACTGTCCGTAGGTACAAAAGCTTGCATCATTTCCCGCTCCCCGATCCAGCCTTGTATCTCCTGGGAATGAGCCAGTTTTACCCAAACACTGTCCACACTATCAGCAGAATGAATGGCAAATTCGGCCACTACTACACGGTCTCCTCTATACAGAGTATTGTAGCAATCCTTCACCGGCAGACAGGCAAGCACCACGGAATCCTGCACCACTTCCAGATTCGTATTCAACGTATAATGCCGGTCGTAAAGGTAGGTCAGAGAGTCGCGGGTTTTATCACTGATACCTTCATCATCCAGATTGGGACGGGAGTAACGGCAGGAAACCAGACTGATAATAATCGCTATCACCACAGAGTAGCACAGAGTTGCACGGAGTCTTTTCTGATATTTAAGAAACTCAGTGTTACTCTGTACCGCTCTGTGGTGATAACGAATATGTTCTCTCTTATTCCGCATATACTTTCATCTGACAATTCTTACAATCAAACTCCAAGCGGAAGCGCTTACCATCAGTTCCTTGCAAATAATAAGGCTCCCGATAAGGTGAACGTCCCTTCTGATAAGTAGGGCACCAACCCATACTATAACGCAAACAATGCTTGCAGAACATTAAAACAGCACCCGGTACAGATTGTTTCTCATAAGCCGGAGCTACGGTAGCAATGCCGTGATCGGTATAGAAAGAGGCGGCACGGGTATTCATTACATTACCGAGGTACGTTAATGAAGTAGCGGAAGCTGTTGTCTTAGAAGAAGTTCCCGGCAAAGGGAAAGCATGAGTTGTAGGTTTCCAGACTGCCACTTCCTGCCGATAATTAATACAGCGAACGGTAACCAGCTTGTCTACGGCTTGACGGCGCCAATCGGCTACTACGGAAGCGGGAAGAAACCAGTTATCTGAAAAGCGGATTTCTATGGCGGAATTTGTTTCAGGCGAACGATTATCCGCTAATATTCCGGCTTCAAAAGGAGTATTTCCCAATTTACTGAGTTGAGTACGCAGATTATCTGCCTGCGGGGTACGGGCAGGTTCTTTCTGATGAGGGAAAGAAAGTGTAACGCTATTATCATCCTCATCCGTGACAGTCAGAGCAAAGCCGAAGGCAGTATCTGCCAAAAGCAAGGATACGGAAATCTTTCGTTCGGAAGACTTACGTGCCAGCAACTTCTCAAACTCCTGGTCATAGTTACGGTAAAGCACAGTACGCGGACGGATACGAGGCATCTCACCTGCCGGATAGAGTTTATTTCCATCTACACGGTTGATACGGAAGCCTTGCAGACGTCCTTGCTCATCGATATAACAAACACCGTCACCGTTGTTGAATGATTTCAATCCGGCTACTGTGAGGTAGTTTCCGCGTTGTTCCTTCATGGTGCCCATCTCTTCACCGAGGGATTTCGGAGTATCGAAAGAGAAGATTTCTTCACTGCGTCCGTGCAGGAAATAATGCGTAAATCCACGACTAAAACTTTTATCTAACTGGGGACGGAATGTATAATTACAAGTACCGGAAGAGGCCCGGGCGTATTCTTTACGGCGTGTAAAGATAGCATCCAGCTTTTGGCGGTAAGCAGCCGTAACATTCTTTACGTAAGAAACATCTTTCAGACGGCCTTCTATCTTGAGCGAAGTGGCACCTGCATCAAGTAACTCTTCCAGAATATCACTCTGATTCAAATCTTTGAGAGATAGCAAATGCTTATCACGTACAATTACTTTTCCGTCGGCATCCACCAGACTGAAAGGCAAACGACAGAATTGTGCACATTCTCCCCGGTTGGCACTACGTCCGAAACAAGCCTGGCTGACATAACATTGCCCGCTATAACTAACGCAAAGTGCTCCATGTACAAATACTTCCAACGGCACTTCCGGACAAGCTTTATGAATATGGCTGATTTCCTGAAGGGAAAGCTCACGTGCCAATACTACTTGCCGGAAACCGGCTTCTGCAAGGAAACGTACTTTCTCCGGTGTACGGTTATCCATTTGCGTACTGGCGTGCAAGGGAATAGGCGGCAGGTTTAAGCGAGTGATTCCCATGTCTTGCACAATGAGGGCATCTACTCCCGCACGATACAAATCCCAAATCATTTTCTCCGTCTCTGCCAGTTCTTCTTCTTTTAAGATGGTATTGACAGTCACATAAATCCGGACATTATATAAATGGGCATGAGCCACCAAAGCAGCTATATCTTCCAACGAATTGCCGGCTGCTGCACGTGCGCCAAACTTAGGTGCACCGATATACACTGCATCCGCACCGTGGTTAATAGCTTCAATGCCACATTCCATGTTCTTGGCAGGGGCCAGTAACTCTATCTTCCGTTGCTTTATCATATCGTTTTAGTTACAAGTTACAGGCTACGGGCTACGAGTGATACGCTATACACCGCAAGGTCTTGTCACTCGTAGCCCGTAGCTTGTAGCTACTTTATATCGTTAATATTGTACGGAGTTTCCTGATAAACGAAATAGTTCAACCAATTAGAGAACAACAGATTGGCATGGGCACGCCAACGCACCATCACACCTTTATCCGGATCATTATCCACATAATAATTACGAGGTATTTCAATAGGTAGACCTTTATCTACATCCCTGCGATATTCCGTATCCAATGTCAATGGAGAGTATTCCGAATGTCCGGTAACAAAGAACTCACGTCCACCACGTGCTACCACCAGGTGTACGCCTGCATCTTCCGATTCCGAAAGTAAGGTAAGTTCCGGCACTTTCAAGATATCTTCTTTCCGTACTTCGGTATGGCGGCTATGAGGTACATAGAACATATCATCGAAACCACGGAAAATAGCGTGTAACGGATCTAAAGGACGATGCTCGAATATACCGAACATTTTCTTATCCAACGCATACTTGGGTACTCCATAATGATGATAAAGTCCGGCCTGTGCAGCCCAACATATATAAAGGGTGGACGTAACATGCGTACGCGCCCAATCGAATATTTCCATTATTTCATCCCAGTAAGTCACCTCTTCGAAATCCAATTGTTCTACAGGAGCACCGGTGATAATCATACCGTCGTACTTCTCGCCACGCATCTTTTCAAAGTCAGTATAGAATGTCTGCATGTGTTCTACAGGTGTATTCTTTGATGTATGACTCTTGATTTTCATGAACGAGATTTCCACTTGAAGCGGTGTATTGGAGAGCAAACGCACAAGATCTGTCTCCGTGGTAATCTTCAAAGGCATTAAGTTCAGGATAACGATGCGCAACGGACGGATGTCCTGTTGCGTGGCGCGGGAGTTGTCAATAACAAATATGTTCTCTTCTTTCAGCAACTCTATCGCTGGCAGCTTATCAGGTAAATTTAATGGCATAAGTTATCAGATTATCTTTAATTTAGAGTACAAAGGTACTGATAATTTTGAAATCTCCCGCGAAAGAATGAAAATGTAGGGACAAAAGCTATTCATTTATTCACTTCATACAAAGGAAGATAAAAATACTTTTAACAGAAACTGGTTTATTCTTTCAGATATTTAGATTATTATTTTACCTTTGTCAACCAACAGAGTTAATGAACATTGAAAAACATTAAGATGGAATAGAACTGGAATTCAAGCGTGAATTCAATTAATTAGCATCCCAAAGCCACAGACTTTCTTATACCAATTATGGTCCTTACCCACCTCAGATATTCCGATGCTTTAATTAACAGATAGAGCTACGTACTAACTAGAAATACAACAGTTGTATTTCATAAAATAGCAACAAATGAGCAAAACAACTATTAAAAGTAACAGATTGATTTCTGTTTTATTATGTTCTCTTTTTCTACCTATTTCTTCTTGTGTCAATAAGTTAGATTCAGAGACTTCTCCAGGAACTACCCCTATCACATTTTCAACAAAGATCAATAAAACGAGTACACGAGTGACAAATACAACCTTCGAGAAAGGAGATAAAGTGGGATTATACGCAATGCTATCCTCCACTTCTATTGCAGAAGAAAGGTATATCAACAATTTGCAGTTAGAATGTACAGGAAGTAGTACGCTTATTCCCCAAAAAACAGTTTTCTATCCGGTAGGAGATGCAACTCTTGACTTTATCAGTTATTCCCCTTACCTACCAACAGAGATATCTGCCAATTCTTCCATTATTCCAATCTCTATACAGTCAGATCAAAGCAATCCTATTAAACGTTCACAATCAGATTTTCTAATCGCAACACAGTCAAAAGTGGCAAGTAGTGAAAAAGCTGTTGAACTGAAATTCTATCATAAATTAGTCAAATTCAACATAACACTTACCCCCAAAGGAGATGAAACTGTTGAAAGTTTACTAAGTGCTAATCCACGAATCATTGCTACCGGATTCTATAATAAAGCCGACTATAATTTGACCACAGGGGAATTTACAAATCATAAAGAAGAAACAGATATTATTCCTTACGGAACATGGAGTATAAAAAACGGGAAACTCATAGGAAAAGAGATTATCATTATTCCTCAAGACATAAAGTCCGATATACAATCATTCGTCATGGACTGGAACGGACAACTATACACATGCCCAATGCCGGAATTAACAATGACAGAAAATACACAATGTGACCTGGACATAGCAGCCATGCAGACTACCAGTCATATATTGACAGGAATAACCGGCAACATAGAAGACTGGACATCTGTTGAAGGTAAGGAAACAGATAATAGCGGCAAAACTACAGCAATACATATTGCCGCATTATCTTTTACCCAATCAAATGTTTATAAAGTATATAGTAGCGGTAAACCTATTGTAGAAATTTGCAAAGAGTATCTTAGGTCAGATAATATTAGTTCACAAGCAATCACTATTTATCCTATCGGAGCCGATGAACAAAGCGACCTTACTAATGGAACTGTACTACAACTATTAGATGATGAAAGAGAGATCAATGGAGGAAAAATAAGTTGGAATACAGAAGATAATTCGTTTACATATACTACAGGTACTTCTGGAAAAATTGATAAATTCTATCTGAATGAATCAGGGATAATCACATTAATAAAACCCGAAAAGCCTTTGGATATAAATGTTATACGACATACGATTAGAGATATCAGGAATGGAACTTTAAAAGAATATCCTATAGTAAAAATAGGCATACAATATTGGATGCAGAAAGACTTGTGCGCAACTACATACAGAAACGGCACTCCTCTTACTAAACAAGTAGAATTAGGCAAGGGAGCAGGTTATTTTAAACCCGAAAAAGATGAAATATACTTCTATAATGGAGAAGCTATATTAGCTGGTAACTTGGCTCCAGAAGGATGGAAAATACCTAATAACGGAGATTGGGATTCACTAAGGCAGTATATCAAGAATGATATTTCTGTTTTAAAAACAGGAGATTGGATACCATTTAAGGCGGGAGATATCGTATCCCCTGCCACTAACGAGACTGGATTAAGTTTTTATCCTTACGGAGTGTATACAGAAAGTGGAAATAAAACAACTTTGATAAATGAGTCTGCCGCAGCTTTCTATTGGATAGGAGATGACGTGAATGGATTGACAGAAACCGTTATTTTCATGAAAAGTACATCAAACGATATTAACGACACTGGCAGTAATAAAGTGAAAGATAAAGATTATTATATAGCTGTTCCTATACGTTGTATAAAAGAATAGCCCAACAATAAAAGCATATCTCATTTCTTTTTCGTATTTTTGTTCCCAATGTACAAATAAGTTTTGTTCACCGAACAAAGACAACGAAAAAGAAATGAGAATTATCGACCTGATACACAGCAACGAGAAGACAGCTTTCTCTTTTGAAATACTGCCACCGCTGAAAGGCACAGGCATCGAAAAGCTGTACGACACCATAGATACTTTACGGGAATTTGACCCGAAATACATCAATATCACCACACATCGCAGCGAATATGTGTACAAAGATCTGGGAAACGGTTTGTTTCAGCGCAATCGCTTGCGCCGCCGCCCAGGGACTGTTGCCGTAGCTGCCGCTATCCAAAACAGATATAATATTACTGTAGTTCCGCATCTTCTTTGCAGTGGTTTCACCCGCGAAGAGACGGAATATGTACTGCTCGATCTGCAATTCCTGGGTATTACCGACTTACTGGTGCTACGTGGGGATAAAGCAAAACATGAGTCCGTCTTCACTCCCGAAGGCGATGGCTACCACCATGCCATTGAATTGCAAGAACAGATCAATAACTTCAATAAAGGTATTTTCGTAGATGGCTCGGAAATGAAAGTGACCAATACACCATTTTCCTATGGCGTGGCATGTTATCCCGAAAAACACGAAGAAGCTCCCAATATTGACACTGATATCTACTGGCTGAAAAAGAAAATGGAAGCCGGTGCAGAATATGCAGTCACACAGCTTTTCTATGATAACCAGAAATACTTCGACTTCGTAGAACGTGCCCGGAAAGCCGGAGTTACCATTCCCATCATTCCAGGTATCAAACCGTTCAAGAAAATATCTCAAATCAGCATGATACCCAAGACATTCAAAGTGGACTTGCCCGAAGAACTGGCATACGAAGCGATGAAATGCAAAACGGATGAAGAAGCCAAACAAGTAGGCATCGAATGGTGTGTTAAGCAATGTAAGGAATTAGTGGAACATGGAGTACCTAGTATTCACTTCTACTCCATCGGTGCAGTGGACAGTATAAAAGAAGTTGCAAAACTGGTATACTAGGGGAAGTTGAAAGTTGAGAATGGAGAGTTGAGAGTTGGAGTAATCTAATTGGTAATTAGTAATTGATAATTAAATTATATATAATATCGTGTTTTTCAAAGAGGTAATAGGACAAGAAGCAGCCAAACAGCGACTCCGGCAGGAAGTGCAAGAGGGGCGTATTCCTCATGCTCAGCTCTTCTGCGGTCCATCGGGAGTGGGAAAACTTCCGTTGGCAATGGCTTATGCCCGTTACATCTGTTGCCCGAACCGTACAGATACAGACGCCTGTGGCACTTGTCCCTCCTGCGTAAAGTGGAATAAGCTGGTACATCCGGATGTACATTTCGTCTTTCCCATCGTAAAAAAAGGAAAGAAAGAAGTGTGCGATGATTATATAGCTGACTGGCGCCATCTGGTGCTGAACAGCCCTTATTTCAGTCTAAACCACTGGCTAAATGAGATGGATGCTGAAAACGGGCAAGCCATCATCTATGCAAAAGAGAGTGACGAGATAGTGCGCAAGCTCAGTCTGAAATCAAGCGAAGGTGGCTACAAGGTTACTATCGTCTGGCTACCGGAAAAAATGCACGTAGTTTGTGCCAATAAGTTATTGAAACTTCTGGAAGAGCCTCCCGAAAAGACAGTATTCCTATTGATATCCGAAACTCCGGACATGATACTGCCAACAATCCTGAGCCGTACGCAACGTTTCAACATCCGTAAAATAGAAGAAACGGATATTGCCAACGCCTTGCAACAGAAATACGGCGTACGTCCTAATGATAGTTTCACCTTGGCGCATCTTGCCAACGGTGACTTTATCAAAGCATTGGAAACCATCCACCTAAACGAAGAAAATGAACTGTTCTTTGAACTCTTTGTCAGCCTCATGCGTCTTTCCTATCAACGGAAGATACGTGAAATGAAGCAATGGAGTGAGCAACTGGCAGGCATGGGACGCGAACGGCAGAAGAACTTCCTGACATACGCCCAGCGTATGATACGCGAGAATTTTATCTATAACCTGCATTGCAAAGAGATGAGTTACATGACTCTGCCCGAACAAAACTTTGCCACCCGCTTCGCCCCTTTTATCAACGAACGGAATGTAATGGGAATGATGGATGAATTGAGCGAAGCGCAGATACATATTGAGCAAAATGTAAATGCAAGGATGGTCTTTTTTGATTTTTCATTGAAAATGATAGTTCTACTGAAACAGTAGAAATCAGATATATAGTAGTAATCTCAATCATAAATAAAAAAATGGATTTTAAACTACATAACGGAAGCGGAAGTCTCTGCTGCAAAAGTTGCGGCAGGCAAGACAAGCAACTGAACACCTACGACTGGCTGGCCGATATTCCCGGAAACGGAGAAGAAAGCGATCTGGTAGAAGTTCAGTTCAAGAATACCCGCAAAGGATATTTCCGCAATAGCAACCATATACCTCTTGAAAAGGGCGACATCGTGGCCGTAGAAGCAACACCGGGACATGACATCGGTGTGGTGACCCTAACCGGACGCCTTGTTCCGCTACAAATGCGAAAAGCTAACATCAAGTCTGAGGCTGATATCAAGCGCATCTACCGTAAAGCCAAACAGGTAGATATGGACAAATACAATGAAGCCAAAGGACGCGAACATAACACCATGATACGCGCCCGACAGATTGCCCTCAACCTGAATCTCAACATGAAAATCGGTGATGTGGAATATCAGGGAGACGGTAACAAAGCTATTTTCTATTATATTGCCGATGAGCGTGTAGACTTCCGCCAGCTAATCAAGGTATTGGCAGATGCTTTCCATGTCCGCATTGAAATGAAGCAAATTGGCGCACGTCAGGAAGCCGGACGAATTGGTGGTATCGGCCCTTGTGGACGCGAGCTCTGCTGTGCCACCTGGATGACCTCTTTCGTGTCAGTATCCACAAGTGCCGCCCGTTATCAGGATATTTCTCTCAATCCGCAAAAACTGGCAGGACAATGTGCCAAACTGAAATGCTGTCTCAACTATGAAGTGGACTGCTATGTGGAAGCTCAGAAACGTCTTCCTTCCAGGGAGATCGAGTTGGAAACCAAAGACGGTACTTTCTATTTTTTCAAGGCAGATATTCTAAGCAATCAGATAACCTACTCTACCGACAAGAACATTCCTGCCAATCTGGTAACAATCAGTGGTAAGCGTGCATTTGAAATCATCGGTATGAACAAACGGGGTACTAAGCCAGAAAGTCTTGTAGAAGAAGCACGACAAGTGGAACCCAAGAAGCCGATAGATTTGTTGGAACAGGAAAGCTTAACCCGCTTTGACCGTAGTCGTAAAGGTAAAAATAGCGGAGAAAATAACGGTGACGGGAATGGAAACAGCGGTAATAACAACCGCAAGAAAAAGAAAAAAGGAAATCCGAATCAACCTGGAGATCAACAATCCAGGCCACGCCCACAAGGTGAACCACGCCCACAAGGTACTCCCAGACCACAAGGCGAGCAACCAAGGCAACAGGGGAACCAACCCAGACAACAAGGCGATCAGGTCAGACGCAACAAGCAAAAAAATCGTGAACGAGGAGATGGACAACGTGTTGATAGAGGTCCCAGACCCAACAATCCACCCAGACCACAAGGAGAGAAACCAGCCGGAAATGAAAAACCAGCCCAAGAATAAAACATCTCTCCTGAAGAGTTTAATACTGCTGTTCATCGCAAGCTTCTACACAGCCTGCGATGAACAGACTGTATATCATTCTTTTCAATCCCTGCCAACGGAAGGCTGGCAGCGGAATGACACACTATTCTTCAATGTTTCGGTTGCAGACTCCGCTACACTCTACAATGTATCCGTAGAAGTGAGAAACCGGAACAATTATCCATATCAGAATTTGCCCTTACTCATCTACTACGACAGCCCGGAGATCCCAAATATCAAGCGGGATACATTGGAGCTGCGACTTGCTGACAATGCAGGTATTTGGTTAGGAGATGGCTGGGGTGGGTTATATCAATCAACTCTCCCAGCAGGTTTCATCCGTATTGGAAAAGCCGGGGAATACCGCTTCAAAATTATACACCTTCTACCGGACGAAGTTCTTCCCGGTATCAATGATGTAGGAATCAAATTAAAACGCTGACAGTCTCTTTTTACGTCCTGCATCAATCCGCAGGAAGATGAACAGCAAGATGGTGAATCCCCAAAGCGAAGAACCGCCATAACTAAAGAATGGCAACGGAATACCAATCACAGGTGTCAATCCCAGCACCATGCCTACATTAATAAATAAGTGGAACAGGAATATACTAACGACCGAGTACCCATAGACTCGACCAAAAGTAGACGGTTGCCGCTCCGCCACAGCAATCAGACGGAGTATTAATATAAGAAATAAGAGTAGCACGGCAGTAGAACCTATAAATCCTTCTTCTTCACCTACCGTACAGAAAATAAAGTCCGTATCTTGTTCGGGTACATATTTCAGCTTAGTCTGAGTACCGTTTAGGAATCCCTTTCCTGTCAGACCACCGGAACCGATAGCTATCTTCGACTGGTTGACATTGTATCCGGCACCAGCCAGATCTTCTTCCATACCTAATACCACCTTGATACGTATCTGCTGGTGAGGCTCCAATACTTTATTAAAGAAGTAATCACTGGAATATAAGAAACCGATAGAACCGATAGCAAACATACCTATCAGGAAATAACTAAGATGACGCTCACTTAACGAAAGGAAAATAAGGTACCCAACTACCAGCATACACAGTCCCCATTGCACCCAAACCAAATTAAACGGAGTCACATATTCCGATATAAAATAAGCGATTAACAACACTCCAATGGTAACTAACAATATATTGCGTACCGGTTCCCATTTCTTCTTATAAACCCACACCATTCCTGCCGCAGACAGCAAGACCATCGAAAGTACTGCAAACTCCCCTATCGGCGTCGGCGTATCGGCAATAAACACCTGATCAAAACGAATACCTACCACAAAGTAAACTACCGCGCACACTCCGGAAAACAGTACCACACCTGGCATTCCCTCCCGATACAGAACCAAAAAGAAAGCAGTATATACCAACGCTGAGCCAGTCTCCCGCTGCAAGATAATAAGTATCATCGGGAACAAAATAAGGAAAACCATCATCAAGATATTCTTCCAGTTCTTCATGGTGAACGAATAGGAATTCATATACTTGGCAAGAGCCAGCGCCGTAGCAAACTTGGCGAACTCCGCCGGCTGCAAACTTACCGGCCCCATGACCAGCCACGACCTCGATCCCTTCGTATCAGGGGCTATAAAGATAGTGACCACAAGTAATATGGCAAGTGCTATATAAATCAGATAGGCAAACATATCATAAACGCTGTCTTCAAGCATCAACAACACAAACCCCAATCCGAAAGAGCAAATGATCCAAACCAGTTGCTTACCTGCACGAGTGGAGAAATCCCAGAAGTCGCGGTCACCATAATCATAGCTTGCCCCGCAAACGCTAAACCAACCGAATGCAATCAGAATCAAGTAAACACAGATCGTTACCCAATCCAGTGATTTCCATATACTATCTCTCCTCGTCACCATACATTATCACACGATTACTCATTTCTTCCGCTCTTTCTTCGCTGGCAGGCGAAAGTTTTCCATTCAAATACTGTTCCATCATTAAAGCACCATAAGGTACTCCATAGGTTGCCCCCCAACCACCATTCTCCACATAAACGGCAATAGCGATCTTCGGCTTGTCCATCGGGGCAAAACCTATAAATGCAGAATGATCATGTCCGCGATTCTGTGCCGTACCCGTCTTTCCACAGACTTCTACACCCGGCAGTATGGTTCCGGCTATACGGCAAGTAGCACTTCCGGTAACTCCCGTAACAGCCGCCCGCATACCTTCTACAATTTCTTCATAATAAGAACGATCAATAGAAGTGTAACGACGCTCCCGATAGGTACTATCCAATTCTGCATCTTGAATATCCTTCACAATATGCGGAGTCACAAAATAACCACGATTGGCAATGGTAGCCGCTAAGTTTGCCATTTGCAAAGGTGTACTTAAAACTTCACCCTGACCGATAGAAATACTGATTACCGTCAATCCATTCCATGATCCACGATAGGCCTTATCATAAACACCTGCATTAGGAATAAATCCACGTTTCTCACCCGGCAAATCCGTTCCCAGCTTATAACCAAATCCTTGAGAAACCATGTGATCTTTCCATACAGTAAGCGCATTCTGTGGTGAACCGTATTTCTTATCACCAAACATGCGATAAAGCCCCCAACAAAAATAAGCATTACACGAAGTGGCAATAGCAGGTATCAGCGGAAGAGGTGATCCATGCCCGTGACATCCCACACGCAGACCTCCATAAATGAATCCGTGAGAACAAGGAAACGATGTGGATGGCTGTATAATACCTTCCTGTAAGAATGTCAGCGCCTGCGCTGTTTTGAAAGTAGACCCCGGAGGATAGACACCCATAATAGCACGATTCAGCAAAGGTTTCTGCTTATCTCTCTGCAGCATATTATGATTTTTACCACGTTGGCGGCCAATCATCAAGTGCGGATCAAAGTTCGGAGCAGACACCAGACAAAGGATCTCCCCCGTTTCCGGCTCAATAGCCACAATTGCACCGATTTTATTTTTCATCAGACGCTCACCTAACATCTGCAAATCAATATCCAACCCTAATTTCAGGTTCTTACCCGGTATGGATGGGCGATCTAGTTTCCCATCCATATAGTGGCCCTGAATACGTCCGTGCGCATCACGAAGCAAAACCTCTACTCCTTTTTCGCCACGCAGGTATTTCTCGTATGACTTTTCTATACCTTGCTTACCCACATAATCACCGCGAATGTAATAGTCGTCAGCCTCAATATCTCTCATTGAAACCTCACCAATATCTCCCAAAGCATGTCCGGCAGAATTATAAGTGTATTGCCGGATAGTACGTCTCTGAATATAAAAACCCGGGAATTTAAAGAGTTTTTCCTGGAATACACCGCACTCTTCCGCCGAGAGCTGCGTCATAAAAACCTGATGCGTATATCTGGAATAACCGGGATTCATCCAGCGGTTCTTCACATCTTTCATTCGCTTCAGCAGCTGTTCTTTCGTAATATTCAGTGTGCGGCAAAAATCGAGAGTATCCAGTTCCGTCACCTCTCGCGGCACGAATGTGATATCATACGCAGGTTGATTGAACACCAGTAATTTTCCATTGCGGTCATAAATAGCACCGCGCGAAGGATACTGAATTTTATTAAGGAAAGCGTTACTATCTGCATTCTTCTTGTAAGTATCAGTCATGATCTGCAACACAAAAAGACGCATGATATAAATGATAACAATCACAATTGCTACCCCACCTATCACTAATTTCCGCTTTTCGAGTGTATAATCTTTTGCCATCTTACTTCTTCTTCACTCCTTCTATAGCCATGATACAGGTTATAGTCAGCAACGCACTTGCCACAATTCTCAGCAGCAACGTTCCGATATGGGCGAACGAAAAGAATTCTATGGTAAGTAATATTGCATGATGAATAAAAACGCTAACAACCAAATACTTCAGGAAAGGTACAATTCCCATCGATTTTATCGAAGGAACTATATTCTCAAACGCATCCCGCGGCACAAACAGGCGTAGGAATGTAGGACGCAGAAAAGCCAGTGCCACCGTAGCTGCAGCATTCATACCCGGCGTATCCGAAAAGATATCCACCGTCAGTCCCAGAAAAAACGCCCACAGCATCAAAGTATTCCGTGGTGTTTCCGACTCAAATTTCAGTATGAGATAAATATATAGAAAAGGAGTGGCATATCCGGCAATATGCACATTATTCAGTATCAGTACCTGCAATAGTACCAAACCGATAAACCAACCTATTTTATGCAGATAATTGATGACCACCTCTTATTTAATTAACAATTGATAATTGACAATTGACAATTAAGGTTACCCCATTAATTGCTTATCACTAAATACTCTAACACTTATCACTCCCATCATTTCCCTTCTTCCTTCTCCAATGTCTGCTGCTCTTCTTGTCCGGTACGGGCAATCACCCGAACGTTGCTCACCTTTCCGAAATCCGTGGCCAGTTTTATCTTCAACAGATAAGAGAGACCGTCGTGAGAATCAGACATATCATCCACCGTTCCCACCATGATGCCTGCAGGAAATACTGTAGAATACCCACTTGTCACCACCGTATCACCCAGGTTAAACTCTGCATGGCGAGGTAAATCTTTCAAATAAGCATAACGAGAATCTCCATATTCCCACTTCAAATAACCGAAATATTCACTGCCCACAATCTTGCAACTGATGCTCGATTTACTGTTCAGCAATGGAATAACAGTAGAGTAATGCGGAGAAGTTTTATAGACAATGCCCACTACTCCGTTGGCATCTACCACTCCCATTTCCGGACGGATACCCGCAGAGGTTCCTTCATCAAGGGTGATATAGTTATCCACCCGGTTCAGACTATTCTTGATGACATTCGCTTTGAAAATATGGTATTCGTCCGGTTCGAGCCGTTCCAGGCTATACAACCGAACAGAGTCCATTCCTTTATTTTTCAGCGTTTTCTCCAGAAAAGCCACCCTCTGCTCCAACCACATATTACGGTCGAGCAAGTCTTCATTGACAGATTTCAGATGGAAATAAGAAGTAATAGTTCCCGAAACATCGTAAACTTTCCCCGCCACACTGTTGGCAGATGTGAAGAACACACTCTGCTGATAGTAGTTGAAACGAAACAATAAAACAAAACTGGCTGCCTCTAACAGTAGAAAGAGGAACCAGTAGTTGTATTTAATAAGAAAGTTCAGTAAATTTCGCATATGGCTTTATCATCTCATCAGGAATGAGAAACGATCCACATTCTTCAGCGCCACACCCGTACCTTTGGCAACAGCATGCAGGGGATCCTCAGCAATATGGAACGGAATGTTAATCTTATCAGTCAAACGCTTATCAAGTCCGCGGAGCAATGCACCACCACCTGCCAGATAAATACCATTGTGCACGATATCGGCATACAGTTCGGGAGGTGTATTTTCCAACGCGTTCAAGATAGCGGTTTCAATCTTCGAGATTGATTTCTCCAGACAGTGCGCTACTTCCTGATAGCATACAGGCACTTCCATAGGCAGAGCCGTGATACGGTTCGGTCCGTGAACGATATAATCTTCGGGGGCGTCTTCACCAAGTTCAGTCAGGGCGGCACCCGCATTGATCTTAATACGTTCGGCCATACGCTCGCTGACCTTCACATTGTGCTGACGGCTCATATACTCCTGAATGTCCGCAGTAAAGTCATCACCCGCTATGCGGATGGAATTATTGGCTACGATGCCACCCAAGGAGATAACGGCAATTTCCGTAGAACCACCACCTATATCTACAATCATGTTTCCTTCCGGAGCTTCCACATCGATACCGATACCGATAGCGGCAGCCATAGGTTCGAAAATCAGGTAGACGTCACGTCCGCCGGCATGCTCGGCAGAGTCGCGCACGGCACGCAGCTCCACTTCAGTACTACCCGAGGGGACACCGATAACCATACGGAGCGAAGGAGAGAACAGACGGTTGCGATTATTCACCATCTTTATCAAACCGCGTATCATCTGCTCGCAAGCATAGAAATCGGCAATTACACCGTCGCGAAGCGGACGGATGGTACGTATGTTTTCATGGGTCTTTTCGTGCATCATCTTTGCCTTATCACCCACGGCAATCATCTTATCGGTGCGACGGTCGAGAGCTACCACCGAAGGCTCATCCACCACAATCTTACCATTGGTTGTAATAATGGTATTGGCGGTACCAAGGTCCATCGCTATTTCTTGTGTAAAAGAGAATAATCCCATGCGAATATTTATGATTTATGAATTATGATTTATAATTTATGGATGATAATGAGGGCGCTTACAACTCTTGCTGTTCAGCGGTCATAACTCATAAATTATAAATCATAAATCTAATTAGTGTTTGAAATGACGAATTCCTGTGGTCACCATCGCGATGCCATGTTCGTTGCAATAGTCGAACGAAAGCTGATCCTTGATGGAACCACCCGGTTGAATAACTGCGGTCACACCTTCATTTCCGGCAATCTCCACACAGTCGGGGAAGGGAAAGAAAGCGTCGGATGCCATCACGGCACCTTTCAGGTCGAAGCCGAAGTTCTTGGCTTTTTCGATAGCCTGCTTCAAAGCATCCACACGTGAAGTCTGTCCCACACCGCTTGCCAGCAATTGCTTGCCTTTAGCCAGTACAATAGCGTTGGACTTACTGTTCTTCACAATCTTGTTAGCAAAGAGCATGTCTTCTATTTCCTGTGCGGTAGGTGCTTTCGTGGTTGCAGTTTTCAAATCTTCAGGCTTCTCGATGTTCAGGTCGCGGTCCTGTACCAACACACCATTCAAGAGAGAACGGAACTGCTTCTTAGGCAGTGCGGCAGGCTTGCGAACCAGAATAATACGGTTTTTCTTCTGTCCCAGGATTTCCAATGCGTCTACATCGTAATCAGGAGCGATAATTACCTCAAAGAAGATTTTATTGATTTCCTCAGCCGCATCCTTATCGATCACTCCGTTTGTGATGAGCACACCACCAAAAGCGGAAACCGGGTCACCGGCCAATGCATCATTCCATGCTTCGAGCACCGTGGGGCGTGAAGCCAGACCGCAAGCATTGTTATGCTTCAATACGGCAAACGTAGTCTCCTCAAATTCATCGATCAGGTCAACAGCTGCATTGATATCGAGCAGGTTGTTGTAAGAGATTTCCTTTCCGTGAATCTGGTCGAACATAGCTTCCAGATTTCCGTAGAAGTGGCCCTTCTGATGCGGGTTCTCGCCGTAGCGCAAAGTTTTCTGATTATTGGCAGAGCAACGGAATGCGGAACCTTCTTCGCCATCGAAGTAGTTGAAGATGGCTGAATCGTAATGGGAAGAAACGGAAAACGCCTCTTTGGCAAACCAACGGCGTTCTTCCAGCGAAGTGGTAGCTCCATGTTCCATCAGCATATCGCGGAACGGCTGGTATTGTGCCTGAGAAGCGATGATAACCACATCATTGTAATTCTTGGCAGCTGCACGGATCAGTGAGATACCGCCTATATCTATTTTCTCGATAATAGTCGGCTCGTCGGCACCGGAAGCTACGGTAGCTTCAAACGGGTACAAATCAACGATAACGAGGTCTATTTCGGGAATTTCATATTTTTCTATCTGTTGCATATCCTGTTCCAGTCCGCGACGGCAGAGAATACCACCGAACACTTTCGGATGCAGGGTCTTCACACGTCCACCCAGGATAGAGGGATACGTGGTCAAGTCTTCCACTGCTTTACAGGGATACCCCAGTGATTCTATAAACTGACGAGTTCCGCCTGTTGACAGAAACTCAACTCCTTCTTCATGCAGTTTGGTGATGATTTCGTCCAAACCTTCCTTATGATAAACCGATACTAAAGCGGTTTTAATTCTTTTTGTTTCAGACATGGAATTGCGTATATAAGTATTTGATGCGCAAAGGTACTAAAAATGTTTATTTGCACACATACTCAAACACAATAAATTAGGTATAATTAAAAAAGGCAGCAATCCTGTTTAGGATTTACTGCCTTAGTTCATAATCTTCCGCTCTGATGAGCTTGTTAGTTTCAGGTAATGAAATAATTTATTTCCCCCGCATGAAACTATTACCAGATAGAGATGCGTTCTTCTACCGGTACATACATCGGATCTTTTTCGGTAATGCCAAATGCATCATACCATGCAGCAATGTGCGGCAACGCAGCGTCTACACGCCATTTGCCCAAAGAGTGTACATCGATCTTCGTCAATTGCAGGATGGCTTCGGGACGGGTATTGTTAGCCCAAACATTGGCATAAGCCAGGAAGAAGCGTTGTTCGGGAGTGAAACCGTCTTTTACTTCCAGCGGAGCGGCAGCGGTAGCCTTCTTGAATGCCTGATAAGATACTTGCAAACCTCCGTGGTCGGCAATGTTCTCACCCAGTGTCATACGACCGTTAGCATGTACCCCCGGTGCAACTTCGATGCTGTCAAAGAAAGCAACCATTACATCGGCACGTTTCTCGAAGTTCTTAGCATCTTCTTCCGTCCACCAGTCTTTCAGATTACCGTCTTTGTCGTACTGGCGACCTTGGTCGTCGAAGCCGTGTGTCATCTCATGACCGATTACAACACCGATTGCACCGTAATTGAAGGCATCGTCAGCATTCATATCGAAGAACGGATATTGCAGGATACCGGCAGGGAAACAGATTTCGTTCGTTGTCGGGTTGTAATAAGCGTTTACGGTCTGCGGAGTCATCAACCACTCGTCCTTGTCTACCGGTTTGCCGGCTTTGGCAACCATTTCGGCATAGTTCCACAGGTTGGCACGCTTGATATTGTTCCAGTAAGAGTCGTCCTTGATCTCCAACGTTGAGTAGTCTTTCCACTTATCAGGATAACCGATCTTCACGTGGAAAGTAGCCAGTTTTTCCTGTGCTTTCAGCTTGGTTTCGTCGCTCATCCAGGCAAGGTTGTTGATGCGTTCGCCCAGGCTGGTCTGAAGGTTCTTCACCAAAGATATCATACGTTCCTTGGCAGCGGCAGGGAAGTATTTCTCTACATACATTTGCCCCACGGCTTCACCCAGTGCGGAGCTCACTACAGAAACGGCAGTCTTCCAGCGGGGTTGCATTTCCTGCGTTCCAGACATGGTGCGTTCGTAGAAGTCAAAGTTCTGCTGAGCCATCTCGTCATTCAATGCGCTGGCGGCAGAGTCAATCAGCTTCCATTGCAGGTAAAGGACCTGCTGATCAACAGGTAAGGTATTAAGGATGTTAGCAGCTTCAGCTACCGAAGCAGGCTGGCCGACAATGATTTCCTTCACATCTGTCAGTCCAAGACCTGAAAGGTAAGCGTCCCAGTTGAAAGTAGGATAATTCTTCTTCACCTCTTCCATGCTCATCTTATTGTAGTTAGCATGCGGGTCACGCAGTTCGGTACGAGAACGGAAAGCTTTGGCAAGACGGGTTTCCACGTCCATAACCACTTCCATACCTTTCTTGGCAGTAGCCTCATCGAAACCTGCCAACTGATACATTTTCTGTACATGAGTACGGAAGGCATCACGGATAGCGGTAGTAGAAGGATCAGTAGCCAGATAGTAATCGCGTTCGCCCATGCTCAAGCCGCTTTGATAAAGCTGCACGGCGTTCTCGTTACTGTTCATTTCGTCGGCAGCTACATAGAGGCCGAGGTAAGCACCGATGCCCTGTTTACGCAGATCGGCGAGCAAAGCATAAACAGCTTCTTTATCTTTCAGGGAAGCAATCTGTTCCAAGTCGGCTTTGATAGGAGCAACACCTTCCTTGTTCAGCTTCACGCTGTCCATAACAATCTTGTAGAGGTCGCCTACCTTTTGCGCTACACTACCTGCTTCATGCTGAGTGGCAGCCAGTTCTTCAATCAAACCTTGTATCTGCTTACGGTTATTCTCGGCAAGTTCTGTAAAAGAACCGTACTGTGAATACTCAGGTGAAAGTGGATGGCTTTCAATCCAACCGCCACAGGCGTACTGATAGAAACTACTCCCCGGAAGGGCAGTTGTGTCAAGATTGGCAAGCTGGATACCGGCTGTCATTTCAGCTTTCTGCTTGCCCGTACCACATCCCACCATCATAAGGCAAGCTGCGGCTAAGGGTAAATAATGAGTTACTTTCATAAGATATAAAATAATGTTATAAGTTTTATTGTTCTTTCCGAACTGCTTCCAGTTCGGTAGAGACGGCATCCCACTCTTCCATCACAGAGTCGAGTTGTTGTTTCAGTTTCTGATGCTGCTCGTAAAGGGCCATATCCGAAGCTCCCTCAGGAGTTGCCATTCGGGCTTCGAGAATGGCGATGGCAGACTCGGTCTGCTCTATCTCCGATTCACAGTCAGCAACGCGACGTTCCAGTTTTTTGAGCTTCTTGTTCAGTTCCTTCTGCTCTTCATAGGAAAGCTTGACACCGGAAGATTGAGTGGCGGTATCCGCATTCTCTTTTCCACCGGAAGGTGAGGTAGAAAGTGCGGGGGCTTTCTGTAATTCGTTCAGGCTTTCTATCTGCTTCTTTTGCAGGAAGTCGTAGATGCCACCGAGGTGTTCTTTTACAATTCCACCACCGAACTCATATACTTTAGTCGCAAGTCCGTCCAGGAAATCACGGTCGTGGCTTACTAAAATGACTGTACCGTCAAATTCGCGAATGGCATCTTTCAGTACATCCTTCGAACGCATATCGAGGTGGTTAGTCGGTTCGTCCAGTATCAGGAAATTCACAGGTTCCAGCAGGAGTTTGATCATTGCAAGGCGGGTACGTTCTCCACCAGACAGCACTTTCACCTTTTTATCAGAAGCTTCACCGCCGAACATGAAGGCACCAAGGATATCGCGTATCTTCAGGCGGATATCGCCTACGGCTACGCGGTCGATGGTATCAAATACCGTTAAACTTTCATCCAGGAGTTGTGCCTGGTTCTGAGCGAAGTAACCGATCTGTACATTATGACCAAGGGTGAGCTTACCGGTATAATCGGTTATTTCTCCCATGATACACTTTACCAGGGTGGATTTACCTTCACCATTCTTACCTACGAACGCCACTTTCTCACCACGGTTTATGGTCAGGTTGACATCGTGGAAGATGACATGGTCGCCATAGGCCTTCCGGACATCCTCACAGATGACAGGGTAACTTCCGCTACGGCTGCTGCAAGCAAACTTCAGGCGCAATGCAGAGTTGTCTTCCTCGTCTACCTCGATGCGTTCTATCTTTTCCAGTTGTTTGATGCGGCTCTGCACCTGCACAGCTTTCGTGGCTTTATAGCGGAAACGCTCGATAAAGGCTTCCGTATCTTCTATCTGTTTTTGCTGATTCTCATAGGCACGGAGTTGCTGTTCGCGACGTTCCTTCCGCAGTACGACGAATTCGTCATACTTCACTTTGTAGTCGTAAATCTGTCCGCAAGTGATTTCAATGGTGCGCGTGGTGACGTTATTGAGAAATGCACGGTCGTGACTCACCAATACCACGGCATTGGCACGTGTGGAAAGGAAGTTTTCAAGCCATTGGATACTCTCAATATCCAGGTGGTTGGTAGGTTCGTCGAGCAACAGCACATCGGGACGGCGAAGCAGGAGTTTGGCAAGTTCGATACGCATACGCCAACCACCGGAGAACTCACTGGTGGAGCGGTCGAAGTCTTCGCGGCTGAAACCTAATCCTTGCAAGGTTCGTTCTATTTCAGCACGGAAGTTGGTGCCGCCCATCATCAGGAAACGTTCGTTCTCATGAGTGAAACGGTCGATGAGTTTATGGTATTCTTCGCTGTCATAATCGGTGCGTTCGGCAAGTTGCTGGTTCATGCGTTCGATGTCTGCTTGCATTTCGAAGATGTGTTCGAAAGCCAGTTCCGCCTCTTGCATCACGGTACGCTTATCACTGAGAATCATCACCTGTGGCAGGTAACCGATAGTACATTCGCGGGGAATGGCAACGACGCCGGAAGTGGGCTGCTGTAGTCCGGCCAATATCTTGAGCATGGTAGACTTACCCGCACCATTCTTGCCCACCAGGGCGATGCGGTCTTTTTTGTTGATTACGTAAGAGACGTCTTCGAACAGAGGGGTTGCATTAAATTCTACTTTCAGTCCTTCTACTGATATCATAGTGTCAATGAATTTATCGTTCAGGGCTGCAAAGGTAACGATTTCCAGCGGGATATGACATCGTAAACCTATATTATTGTAACTCGTTGGCGGAATTCATTCATTTATGTAGGGTTATGAGTTAAATGATAAATAATCTTTCTAGACGCGGATGACACGGATGACGCGGATCTTTTTTTTATCCACTTTTATAGCGCAGCCTTTTAAATCCGCGTTATCCGTGTCATCCGCGTCTAAAAAATAACATACCGAATGGCGCTAATCACTTATCACCAAACACTAATCACTTTTGTTCTTTTCTATACCTTTTTGAGAGAAATGCTCTTTCCGTTCTTTCAGTCTTTCAGCCCTCCCGAGCTCCCTGTTCATCGGCATTCCGGCTGAAAGATGCCTGAAACAACATTCAGGTCGGAAGTTTCAGCCGGAATGCCGATGAACAGGGAGCTCGAGAAAAACTGAAAGACTGAAAGAAGAAAAAGTTTTTTTATGACTTAGTAATGTTAAAAAATAACTTGATATAAATGGACGTTCTATTTCTCCAATAGGGGATACGATCATTTATGTACCAAGTTGTTTTATGAAGAATGATCTAGTTCTTTTTCAAGAATATTTAATCTGAAAACAAGTAATGATGTGATCCGGTACAAGTAATGTTGTGGGTGATTACATTGCTTGTTCTCATCCACAACAAGCAATGTAATTTCAGGTAATGATCGAGGCATGAAAAAAGCAAGTAATATATATGTACGAATATCTTTTTTATACAAGAAAAAATTATCTCTGATTATCAATATATTACAAACTCCCAATTTCTTGTCGACAAGAAATTGGGAGTTTGTCGACAGGAAGTTAACTTCTTGCCAACAAACTCCTAACTTCCTATAAAAGGAGAAATAACCGATTCTCCGGTTTCCTTACACTGCATAGGCCTCGTGATTGACAGAATGAATAGCGGATTACCTGAAACTTCCGGAGCCTGCGTTCAATTATCTGTATCGGAAAGGCTGAACGCTTTTCTTTCATCCTACTCTTTTAGCATCTATATATCGGTGGTATTGGATATATAGATACTGCATGTCCGATATATAGATGCTACGCATCCGGTGTATATAGCCAATATTCAGAATATGAATTAAATTTCTATTGGTTATGAATTAATTCACCACAGAGTAACACAGAGTTTCACAGAGTTTAATCAATTTGAAATCAAAAGAATAGAACTCCGTGAAACTCTGTGTTACTCTGTGGTGAAAACTCATTACTATACCATTATGCACCCACTCATTCTTCTACTTTCAGCGGCAGAATGATTGTAAAGCGTGTACCCTTTCCGGGCGTAGACGCTACTTCGATCTTCCCTTTGAAACGTTCAGCGATTGTCCGGCAGATGGCCAGCCCCAGTCCTGTGCCTTGCTTGAAGGCATCTCCTTTGTAAAAACGGTCAAAGATATGTTCTATCACTTCTTTGGCCATACCTGTTCCCGTGTCTTCCACAAATATCTTTACACGATTGCAAGTGGCAGGCCGGTAGCCTATACGGATATTTCCTTCAGAGGTAAACTTAATCGCATTGTTCACCAGATTGTTGATAATCTGGCTCAGGCGAGTGGGATCGGTAGCAATAGTGATCTCCTGTCCAGGAAGATCCAGCAACAGTTCCACGCCTTTCTTCATATTCATTCTTTGCGCACTGCCTATCTCATTCAGTACCTGATGGAGGGAGATGTTGCAGAAGTTGAACTCCATGGTGTTCGACTCTATCTTGGAGAGGTCCAGGATGTCGGATATCAGGACCATCAACAACTGGCTGTTCTTTTCAATCAGAGAGGTAAATTCGATGATGTCGTCCTTGGTCAGGTCTGAGTCTCCATGGGCCAGCAGGGAGGAAAAACCCACAATGGCATTGAGCGGGGTGCGTATTTCGTGACTCATATTGGCAAGGAAGATACTTTTCAGTTCATCACTGTGCCGGGCTTTACGCAGGGCTTCGTTCAAACAGTCTTCGGTATCCTTGTATTTCTGAGTACTCATACAGATGCCGACAATACGGTAAGGGGCTTCTTTCAGCTGCCCGACGTAGGTGGACTGGGCTTCGAACCATTCCCAACTGCCGTCGTCGCGGCGGAGGCGGTATTCTACAGGAGCTTCATATAGATTACCATCCAGCTGCAAGGTTAAGGCATCAAACACCGACTGACGGTCGTCGGGATGTATCAGATAAGCAAACTCTTCGGGGGTGAGGGTGTAGTCGCGGGTAGGGATACCCAAATATTCGAAATAGCGGGGATCGATAATCATAAGATTACGTTCCAGGTCGTACGACCACTGGAATATCTGCGTACGACTCAGGGCGATGTTCAGCAAACGTTTCTGGGTTCTTTCTTCCAGCACATTGCGGTAATAGAGTACGATTCTTACCAGCCGCTCTTCTTCATACACGCCTATCAAGGCACCTTGTATCAGAAAACTGATGTGCCGCTTCTGTTCATAGATGAAACAGTTGGAAGACAAGGGGATGATGCGCTGGCAACCTTCGTGCAGTTCCTGTAAATAACGAGGCAGGACATTCTGCTTATCCTGCACTACTTCCAACAAATCGAAGACAGACTTACCGATGATGTCCGTATCCAGTTGGAGTTCATCACTCATCTGCTTGTTCACGCGCCAGATGCGGTCTTCAAGGTCGATCATGACAATGCTGACGGGCCATACATCGAACAATTGTTCGGCAATGGCGTTCACTATCCGTACTTCTTGGGGTATATCAGGGTTCATAAAGGGTTATGTTTATCGTGTAGACGGCAAAGGTCGGGCTTAAACGGGTAGGCAACAAACAAACCGGAAGAAATTAATATTCCATTTTGGCACAGATATATTCCGTCATTCACACCTTTACATCTTTTAACGGGACGAAAAGGGACAGAGAGTCGAATTTAACGGTTATTCCTGCTGATTATAAATCAATATCATTCAATTTTGCAAGCCTAAAAGATAAGACATGAGTATAACTAAATTCAATATAAATGCCGACTTCATTGCATATCAGCAGATCACGGCAAGTGGGCTGAGCTATTTGTCGGGACGGGCTTACAAGACGGAGGGAGGCATTTTCGCTCTTTGCAGCAAGGGTTCGCTGAAGACAATTATTAATCATACCGAATATCGGATTGGGGTGAATGAGCTGATAGTTGTTCCTCCCGAGACTTTCGTCCAGCTACTGACCGCATCGGATGATGTGGAAATACATGCTGTCATGTTCTCGCAGCGACTGATCCAGAATGCCGGAATGGGCAAGAATATGATGGATAAATTTCATATCATCGGCAAGCATTATGTTTTCTCGTTGTCGGAAATGGTTTCGCAACTTTACTCGGAGATGTTTACGTTTCTGTCGCACCTTTATAAAGAGGTTGGGGAGAAGTTGAGTGAGGCTGTGTTGCAGTCGTTCCTAAGTCTGATGTTGCAGGGGGTATCCGAACTTTGTCCGGAACAGGCGAAACTGAAAGAGACGCCAGGCAGCAGACATTTCCATCAGTACCGGATTTTTGTCCGAATGGTACATGAGGAATATGCCCGTGAGCATCAAGTGGTGTATTATGCCAAGAAGATGAATATGCAACCGTCCGCCCTTTGCCGGCTTGTCAAGAAGGAGTCGGGACATACGGCAATGGAGATTATCAACAGGACACTCATCATGGATGCCAAGACGCAACTGCGCACGGAGAATACGCAGGTGAAGGATATTGCGCTGAGTCTAGGGTTCAATAATGCCGCCTTCTTCAATAAATTTTTTAAGAAGCATACAGGGGTGACGCCGCAAATGTTTCGGAATTCGGTAAGATAACAGGATTACAGAAGAAGGATTGTTTCTGCATTCCCAGCAAGTGAAAATATTTATTTCATCTTGCGCTGCTTTGCCTTACGAAGCAGACGGCGGGCAGGAATGGCTTTTATTTCCCCATCAGTGTACCCACTATCACAGTTTCGTTCCGCTGTGCTTTTTTCTCAAGCATGCGTTGCTCGGCCAGTGCCAACCCATAGTGCAATTTCTCGCTTAATTCCTTCCACTCATCGTTTGACATAACTTTCTATGGTTTTAAAGAGTTCTATTTCATACATCCGTGTCGGAAGAGTAGGACCACCTTCAAAATATTCTTAGTAAGAATTTAGAGTTGCCGGCATTTTCACCGTAGCAACTGCGACAAAGATAAAGAAACTCCCCCAAATCCATGCAGCACAAGCCATAATTCTCGATTCATCCGGAGAATAATTGGTATGCGGACAACGCGAATGGAGCGGACGAACGCGTACCAATCTCCCCCCTTTCGTGAACCTTTTATGTTGCAAACGAGTTAATTAAGAAGTACTAGAGACTTTTTACGAAAAATACAACTACGTGCATTTAATAAAAATCCCTAAGTTTGCATCATGAAAAAGTTACTGCTGACTCTGCTCACTTTCCTGATAGCCGTTAATGTGGCTTATCCACAACTCGCCATCCGCCACCGTTTAGCCACTCCCCGACCTGCCGACTCGCTAGATATAGACTATTACTCCCACAAAAGGGGGCTTCAGGCGGGCACCATGGTCTTCGGCATTAATATGGGAGTCTGGGCCTTCGACCGCTATATCCGTAAGGCTGACTTTGCCTACATCAACGGACGTACTATCAAGGATAACCTCAAGCATGGCTTCGTGTGGGACAATGACGCCATGGGCACCAATATGTTCATGCACCCCTACCACGGCAGTCTGTACTTCAACTCTGCCCGGTCCAACGGATACAATTTCTGGCAGTCCGGACTCTTTGCCTTCGGCGGCAGCTTCATGTGGGAGATGTTTATGGAGAACGAATATCCCTCTACCAACGACATCATTGCCACCCCTATCGGTGGTATGGCCCTGGGCGAAGTGACTTACAGGGTTTCCGACCTCATCCTCGACGACCGGAAAACCGGTTGGTCACGCTTCGGACTGGAGTTTGCCGGATTCCTGGTGTCCCCTATGCGTGGCTTGACCCGTATTATCAACGGAGATGCCTGGAAGCGGCGTTCCACTTCGGGTAAGCAATTCGGTGTACCCGATGTAAGTGTGGATGTATCTTTGGGTATACGTACCCTGGAACTGAAAGACGAGATTCTGGACAAAGGTGTGGGTATGGCCTCCGAAATCAACATCGAATACGGCGACCGCTTCGATGCGGAAGATACCAAACCTTACGACTATTTCTCCATCCAGGCGAATCTGAACTGGCAGAAAGATCAACCGGTTCTGGGACAGATAAACATTGTTGGCCGACTGGTAGCCAAAGAGTTGGTGAACAATGAAAAGCACTACCTCAGCCTTGGGCTGTACCAGCACTTCGACTACTACGATTCGGACACGATATCGGCAGTATCGGCAAAAGTACCTTATAAATTCTGTACACCCGCTTCCGTGGGCGGTGGCCTCATCTACAAAAGAAACCTCAAACGAAACTGGGGAATAGATGGTTACGCCTACCTCAACGCCATCCTTCTGGGAGGTGCCCTCAGCGACTATTATCAAGTGGACGAACGCATCTACAACCTAGCCAGCGGCTACAGTAGCAAGCTCAACTTTAACTTTACCTACAAGGACCGTCTTGCTATATCCACCATCTACGAAGTCTACCACATGTTCACTTGGAAAGGGTATCCCCAAGACATCAACTGGGACGAAGTGGAACCGAAGACACTCAATGCACAGGGCGACCGTTCGAGGGCCATTCTCCATGCAGTCGGCCTCCGGCTGGACCTGAAATTGCGGAAACAACTGTACCTCACCGGCACATTTATGAACTACACCCGCGATACCAAATACAGGTATCACGCCAATGTGTTTTCCAATACTTCGGAAGGGCGTCTGATGCTGACTTATAAATATTAGAGACTTCGGAAAGGTGACGGAGGAAACATATTTTCCCCGTAATTTGTTGCAGAAGCCACAGGCAAACCTTATCTTTACCACTATAAATCAACAAGAAAGGAGATGAGTTATGGACATGAGCCTTAAACTGGCAAGTAGCTACTTCGATATGCTGAAGTCACTGAGCGATGAAGCCAAACTACATCTGATAAAGATGCTCACCGACTCCATATTAAAGAAAGAAGCTAAGAACAGAACCGGCAACGGAAAGTTGGAAGATCTTTTTGGTGTATGGGCCGATGATCCCGAAACAGACCATATGGAAGAAAACATCCGCAAGGAAAGAACGAGCAACCGCACTCGCAAAATAGTATCCTTTGACGAATGTAATGGTGACTGAAAACGTGAAACATCTCAATCACCTTTCCGGGAGCCCAATAAAGGAAAATTGCAGTTTGCAATCAAAGCTTCCACAACGGAAGTATCCACAGCAAAAGCCGTCCCGTGACGGATGCCACGAGGGAATGAAACCAGATCAGACACATCTTCCCAAGTCTCGCCATGATCCAGTGAACGGACTGCACCGTAACGGTGGTCACGGTATTTATCGAAATAAACATAGAGCGTATCACTCACAAACAAGGGGGCAGGTCCTTCCGCCCAGTAGTTTCCGGTGATAGAAGGGGAAACTTTAGTAGGGAATCCTTTCGCCAGATTTCTGGTACGGGTAATGCGGAGATTCTTCTCCGGTGGATTGGAGTTTTCATTCTTCACCACCATAATAAGGTCCTCATTCTTCGGGTCTTTCACGATGGCAGCATCAATGACGCTGAAATCGGGGTTGAAAAACATTTTGGTCTTCGAGAAGGTCTGGAAATCTTTCGTGGTAACGTAGTACATGCGATGGTTCAACCCTTTCTCACTCTCACTGGTTGCCACTTCTTTATGACGGCCTGGGATGGTGGTTGCCCAGAAAATATAATACGTCTGCGATGGTTCATCGTAGAAAAGTTCGGGCGCCCAGCAATTGTGGGCAGTCGGTTCGTGCATCATGACGGGAATGGCTCGCTGCTCGCTCCAATGAACCAAGTCGCGGGAAGAGGCATAGCCGATAATCCGGTCGGTCCAACTGGAAGTCCAGACCATGTGAAAGGTGCCATCGGGTGCCTGGCAGATACTCGGGTCACGCATCAGTTTATCTTTACCCACGGCAGGGGTCAGGTATGATTTGCCACCGTTCAGGGCGGTCCAGTTCAGGCCATCGTAACTATAAGCCAGATGCAGTCCGTCTTTGCTGTCGTTTATGAAATAGGAAAAAAGATAAGCCGTTCCATTGGCACAGGTGGTCATCAGGGTGCCGAAACACAAAGTCAACCAGATAAGTACAGTTTTCATGGTTTATTCAAGATTAATGATTTCATTGCCTACAAAGATATAGCATCCCCGGAACATACCGAAACGGAAAAGACTGGAGAAATGAACCGAAACCTGTAATATTGTGTAAAATTCAGTTGTCCAATCAGAAGAATTCCTCTACCTTTACACCGGTACATCAAATATTATAGATTATGAAAGGAGAGCGTAACGCACAGGTATATCAAGTAGGGCCTTATCTATTCGGTACTTCCTCCACCATTCCACACTGGAAAACGGAAGAGCTGATCCCCTCCCTGAAACCTTTCCTATTATCTTTAGATACATACAAAAAGAAAGAACTCAAAATAGCATTCTCACTTGCCGTCCAGCCGGAGAGTGAAATCCAAGAAGAAGACCATGCTAAATACCGCTCACTCGTCGAGTTTGAATGGGAAGGTGCTACATGCAGGATCAGTGTGATTCCGGATACGGACTCTTATCTCATTACCATCCTCGCTCCCAACGATCCGAAAGAGTACACAGCTTATTTCTTCTACGGATTTACCAAAGGTGTCCTGTTCCTGCACGAAACAGAAGCGGATGCATTTGTGCTCAACAATATCCTGATGATGATTTATGCTTTCAATACGGCTTGTTCCGATACTGTATTAATGCACGCTTCCGTCATAAAGAAAGATGGAAAGGGATATCTCTTCCAAGGCAAAAGCGGAACGGGAAAAAGTACGCACAGCGGGTTGTGGCTGAAGCATATCCCCGGCTGTGAACTGCTGAACGATGATAATCCCATCGTGCATTTCAACCGGGAAACAGGGGAAGCCACAGTCTACGGTTCGCCCTGGAGCGGAAAGACACCCTGCTACAAGAATGACTCTGTTCCTGTAGGGGCATTTGTACGATTGGAACAGGCTCCGATGAATGAGATTCAACGAGAGAGTCCGGCACGGGCCTTCGCATCACTATTGCCATCGTGCTCTAATCTGAAGGAAGTGAGAGAATTGAATAATGGTGTCATCGAAACAGTGAAATATCTTGCGGCCCATACTCCGGTGTATTTTCTGAAATGCTTGCCGGACAGGGAGGCGGCGGAGATTTGTTTTAATACGATATGGAAAAGAACAAAAGTGATTAATGTTTAGTGATAAGTGATTAGTGCCATTCGGTATATTATTTTTTAGACGCGGATGACGCGGATAACGCGGATTTAAAAGGCTGCGCTATAAGAAGTATAAAAAAATCCGCGTTATCCGTGTCATCCGCGTCTAAAAGATTATTTATCATTTAACTCATAACCGAAAAAGAATGATAGATAACGGACGAAAAAGAATCATCCCCAACGAGGTATTGTTACCCGAAGTAGCACGCCTCATCAGCGAAGGACATACCGTAACCCTGACAGTCAGAGGAAATAGTATGAACCCGTTTCTTGTAGACCGCCGCGACCGTATTATTTTAGGCCCTTTTACCGATGATGATTTACAACCGGGCGTTGCCGTACTTGCCAGAGATACGAACGGACGTATTATCTTCCACCGCATCATCCACCGCAACGGCCAAGAGCTAACACTACTGGGAGACGGTAATATACGAATAACCGAACAGACCAACATAGCCAACGTCATGGGAGTAATGATTGCCGCCATCCGTAAAGAGAAAGAATATCCGTGTAATGACCGTGTCTGGCAGCGCTACTCTTTTTGGTGGATGAAACTGACCCCTGTAAGGCGATGGCTATTGGCAATATTCAGAAGAAGAAAAATTTTTCATCCGCAGATGACGCGAATAACGCAGGATTAAATACTGCGTAACAAAAAATAAGTGTCATCCGCTTCATTTGCAGATGAGAAATTATCACAATAACAACCCCTAATACATACAAACAATGAAAATTAAGAACGGATTTACTTTACATCAGATTGGTGACGAACACATCATCATGCACAACGGTACAGGAAACGTAGATTTCAGCAATATCATCAGTCTGAACCCTACGGCAACCCGCCTTTGGCAACATGTGGAAGGAACAGATTTCAATACCGACACCCTTACCGATTTCCTTACGGAAAACTACGAAGTAGACGCTGAAACCGCAAAGCGGGATGCAGAACAACTGATAAAGAACTGGCTGGAAGCCGGAATCATAGAATAGCATATGCGTCGTACTTTCCTAACCTTGGTACGTTCCGGATTATGGAACACCCCCGTCGACCCAACCCCGTTCAGTAGCATGAACAGTGCCGACTGGGAAGAAATATACCAGCTGGCACGTACCCAAGCCCTTCTCGCCATTACCTTCGACGGAGTGCTCAGTCTGCCGGCAGAACTGCGCCCACCCCGACCGCTCTACCTGCAATGGGCAGCTAAAGTAGTACAAATCGAGCAGTCTAACCTCCGCCTGAATGAAGAACTCCCGGAAGTTTTTATGCCATACCGGGAAGCCGGTCTACACCCTATTCTACTGAAAGGACAAGGCATCGCCACTCACTACATAAACCCATTGCACCGTCAATGTGGCGACATCGACGTCTATATCGGAAAGGAAGGACAGCCCATAGCCAACAATATTTTGCTCCGTCACGGTGCAGAGGCAGAAGGAGAAGCATCGGACAAACACGCCAGCTATTCATTTCATGGCGTTCATATAGAAAACCATCGTATCATCCTGCGGATTAACAATCCGGCAGGTAACCGGTACTTCCAGCGTCTGATACAGGAATGGTACCCACAGCATGCTGAAACAAGAGAGATACACGAATATCCCGTCAGCCTCCCGCCTGTAACATTCAATGCGCTGTATATCTTCATGCATGCATTCGTCCATTTCCTGAACAGCGGCATCGGCCTTCGCCAAGTTTGCGACTGGACCCGTCTGTTGGCAACACGTCATGAAGATATTGACAAACTTTTGCTGGAAAAGTATTTCCGCAAAGTAGAATTGCTACGTGCCGCAAAAGCTTTCGGATATATCGCCGTGCATTATCTGGGTTTGCCGGAAGACAACCTGCCCTTCTCCGTCAAAGGTATGGAACGGGCAGGAGAAATCTTACTGGATGATATCTTTGCTACCGGAAACTTCGGTCAGCATGACGCACGCATCAAGCCACGTCCCAAAGGTTATTGGGCCGGAAAATGGCACACTTTCTGCCGGGCAACCAAACGCTGCATGAAGCTGCGAAAGTTTGCTCCCAATGAGGCGTTATGGTATCCGGTAACGCTGATAAAGGGAACAGTAACAATACAAATTAACAAGTTTGCAGCTCGTAACTAACTCATTATGAAGACAGAACAAATAAAGTACATCTGGGAAGTATCTCACGGACAACGGGGACGTATTCTCCTCTCCTGCCTCACAGGTATCATTGGGGTAGCAGTTTCTCTTGCCTTTATTTATGCTTCCAAGGTCGTCATCGACATTGCCACAGGTGCCACCATCGGAAGCCTGCCCAATGCCGCTATCCTTACTATCGCTTTGTTAATCGCCCAACTTCTGTGCGGAGCCATCGACACCTGGCTCAGTGCCCGTATGCAAGTGGAAACTGGAAACGCACTGCGCCACCGCCTATTCTCCCGTCTATTACAAAGCCGTTGGAACGAATTGGAACGCTTCCACACCGGCGATATCGTAAACCGAGTGGAACAAGATACCGCCGCTATCGTGGGGGTACTGACCAGTACAATTCCGGCTTTCATAGTTACCATCGTTCAGTTGGTAGCCGCATTCGTATTCTTCTGCTTTCTCGATCCGTCCCTGCCTTGGGTAGTGGTAGGCATTCTACCTATTTTCCTATTGGGTAGCCGCTTCTATATGAAACGAATGCGCCGCTACACCCGTGAAATCCGGCAGAGCGACAGCCGTATCCAATCCGTTATACAAGAAAGCCTGCAACACCGAACCGTCATCAAAACCCTGGAACAAAGCGACCGGCATATCGGAAAACTGGATGATCTGCAAGATGCACTCCGTAGTCAGATATTCGGTCGTACCCGCTTTTCGCTCTCTGCACGTATGCTGGTGGCATTTGCGTTTTCCGGCGGCTATCTTACAGCATTTCTTTGGGGAGCAATACGCCTTAGCACAGGCAGTATCACCTTCGGAACAATGACCGCCTTCCTGCAACTGGTAGGAAAAGTGCAACGACCTGCCCTCGATCTTTCACGCCTGCTGCCTTCCTTTATCAATGCCCTCACCGCCGTAGAGCGACTGATGGAACTGGAAGAACTTCCCTCCGAAGCAAGTGGAACCGCACAACTGTTCCCCCAAACCCCGGACTTACAATTGAAGGATGTCACATTCAGTTATTCAACAGGAGACCGACCTATATTAAAACACTTCTCCTGCAGCTTCCCCGCCGGAAGCTGCACTGCCGTATTGGGTGAAACCGGTGCCGGAAAAACTACCCTGATCCGGTTGCTTCTTGCACTCGCCACTCCGCAAGAAGGAAGCATCACCCTTTCGCCTGCAAACACAGCGCAGCCCCCACTCTCAACTCTCAACTTTCAACTCTCAACTCTCGAAGTTTCCCCTCAAACCCGTTCCAACTTCGTCTATGTCCCCCAAGGAAACACTCTTTTCAGCGGTACCATTCACGACAACCTGCTAATGGGTAACCCTCATGCCACCGAAGCCGAAATGCTCCAGGCTCTCCGTACCGCCTGTGCTGACTTCGTTCTCTCTTTACCGGACGGAATAGATACCAACCTCAACGAACAAGGTGGCGGCCTCAGCGAAGGACAAGCCCAGCGTATCGCCATCGCCCGCGCCCTCCTCCGTCCCGGACACATCCTGCTGCTAGACGAAGCTACTTCCGCCCTTGATCCCGAAACGGAACGGCAACTAATAAAAAACCTGCGCAGAGACTGCACAGGCAAAACATTCATCTTCATCACACACCATCCGGCAGTAGCCGAGGCTTGCGAAGCAACTATACAACTTTAAGCATCCATCTTGCATTCATCTCGCCTTCATCTTTAACAGCAAAAGATGCCACCTTTTGCATCACCCCTCGTAATGAACCGGATCATATCAAAGCATCAAACAGGTGATAAGACTATATGCTTCAACCGTCCGGTCTCTATCTTCGGTCAGAAAGACGCATAGCCATGAAATTAAGAAAGGGAACCATCTCACGATGACTCCCTTTCATTCCTAATTTTAAATTTGCTTTCGCAAAGTTCTCCAGACTTAAAATAGCTTGGCAGGATATTCACCCGCATCCACTAAAGCCTGGATTTTATCTACAACACTTTGACGATCCTCAGGATAAGTCACGCCAAACCATTTGCTTGTAGTATCGAGGACCTCGCATGTAGCGACACCGTCCTGAATCAATTTATCTACCATCAACGGAATGAAGAATTCACTCTTCAGATTCTCCATATTCTTCGGATCGCTCAAGAAGCTCTTGAAGAAATCGCAGCTGTATGCGAAGTAATCGGGAGTAAAGCCCCAGAAGTTCATACTTACCGGAGTAGTTTCGGGAGTAGCCGTCCATTCGCCATTATCATCAATGTATTTCACTTCTCCGTCCATACGTTGAATCTTAGTGCGTTCTACAACAGAAGTCAGCAGATTGTTGGCATCCGTACCGCAAAGACCGCGAGATACAGTACCGCTATCGCTCAGTGTATTACCAATGCGGAAACCTACCATTGAATATACATTCTTTGAATCTTCGGGCAGTGCAGAAAGGAATTTACCCATTACCTGGAAAGAATCGCGACCATAGAAGTCGTCGCAGTTGATAACGGCAAACGGTTCCTGAATTACATCAGCACCCATCATTACGGCGTGGTTGGTTCCCCAGGGCTTCGTACGACCTTCGGGGCAAGTGAAGCCTTCGGGCAGATCGTCGATAGACTGGAACACCAATTCGCACGGGATATGACCTTCGTATTTGGAAATAATTTTATCACGAAAGTCTTTCTCAAAATCCTTACGGATTACGAAAACGAGCTTACCAAATCCGGCGTTAATGGCGTCATAAATTGAATAGTCCATAATAGTTTCGCCATTCGGACCCAGTCCGTCCAATTGCTTCAAGCCACCGTAACGGCTGCCCATTCCGGCTGCCAATAAGAATAAAGTTGGTTTCATACTTAGTTATTATTTAAAAAGGTTAGTGTATCCTTGTTTTGATTACGGGGCAAAATTACAAAAAATAAAGTCAAGAAAGGTAGACAATTGGTTCATATTTTAGCTCTATCGTACAAAACCCGCCATTAGAACGGATAACCGATAGCAAAATGCCATGCCATACCATCTTTAAACTTCGGAATATTATAATATCCCTTCTTACCTGTATCATACGGATCATGCAGTGCCACTCCCCAGTCAAAACGGAATACAAGGAAGTCCAGGTCGTAACGCAGACCGGCACCGGTACCCAAAGCAACCTGTTTCGGGAAATTCTTCAACGTCAGCTGTCCATCAGGACGGTCTTTATCCTTACGCATCAACCAGACATTACCTGCATCGAGGAAAATAGCTCCGTGCAGGTCGCCGAGAATACGGAAGCGGTATTCCACGTTTGCTTCCATACGGATATCGCCCACGTGGTTGATATAGGAATACTTTTTCTCTTTATCGGGTGGATAGCCACCGGGCCCGATACTGCGGGCAGAATAGGCACGGATACTGTTGGCGCCACCAATATAGAACTGTTCGGTATAAGGCGCAGTCGTTGCATTTCCGTAGGACCAGATTACTCCTCCTGCAATACGGGAAGCAATCATCTGGTTCTTGTCTATCCTGTAGTGATAGCGGAATTCCGAATTCAGCTTCAGGAATTGTGCGAAAGGTACTCCCAGCAATTTCTTGTCTTCCTTGCTGAAAGACTGTCCGAATGCCTTATAAATCAAAGAGGTCAGATTACCGGCAGATCCGAATGTAGTCTGCCACCAGATGGGATTACGTACATTGCGAAGAGAAGCGTTATCATAGGTATAGGTATATTCCATCTTGGGAATAAACTGATTACGGAGACTGATGTAAAGAGCCGGGTTCTGAGCCTGTATTTCTTCAAAAGCCGCAGTCGGATTGCGCAACACATTAAATGTCAGTTGGAAGGGCGTGATACTATGTTTCCGGGTAGGCACAGGCTGAAAGTCATACGTGACGTTTCCACCGAAAGCAAGCAGTTTGTAGTACTTGGCACGGTTCATCTGGTCTATGTAGACACGGAAGGTGGTGGAAGCCGGGAAGTCATATTCCTTGGTACCCATCCGGGGGAAGACGATACGTGGGAAGGTAAGTGCAGAAGATAGGCCCAACTCGTAGCTATTCATCAGCGAGCTGCTGTTCTTACCCGTCTGCCATTCATAAGAACCGTTCACTTTCACATTCCAGGTTTCACCACCACCGAAGACGTTGTTCTTCGTTACGGTGAAGGCGGCACCGGGACCGGTCTGGTTATTGCTCTTCATGGTGACATTAAAGTCCAATTCGGCATCATACGGTTTATCCAACATGGCACGGATATTCACATCCAGCGTATCGGAAACGAGTGCCGTATCGCGGGGTGTGTACTGCATCTCCAGATAACGGAAGATGCCCACACTTGCCAGACGCTCCTGGATACGGGTTTGCCGGTATTGGCTATATAGCTTTTCCGGACGACGGCGCATACCTCCCTTGTCCAGTTCCTGGCGTTTCCGTTGGTAACCTTGGTAGTTCAGCCAACGGTGGAGCATATTGGGACGTATCTTCAGTTTATCGTAATAGTGTATCCAGAAAGTCTTGTAGTAAAGACTGTCATTGGGCATTTGTCCTTGCGGACCGTGGAGGTAGAAATTAGTTTTACCTACAAAGAAAGGGCGTTCGGCGTCCTTCGGCATACCGGGAACAGGGATCATGCGCAGGCTGACGTGCCCACCGGGAACGAGAGTTGTATCGGCCTGGTAAGTCAGGTAGTCAGGGCGAAAATAATAATACCCCATATTACGCAGCAAACCGCTGATGCGGGTACGTTCACCATCAAGATCAGTAACATTGAACTGTTCACCCGGACTGATCAGGGAGCGCCGGCGGCCAAGGTTGATAATCTGCATCGTCGTACTATTGAATCCCCGATAATATACGGTATCAATGAAATACGGGTTACGCATATCGACCGTGTATTGCAATTTAGCTTTCAGACTGTCCTTAGGATTAACGAAAGTTTGATAACTTACCGTGCCATTGAAGTACCCATAATCATGCAGGATATTCGTCGCTACTTTCTGCCGGATGTCCGGATTAACGGAAGATATGAGTACGGGGGTGGCGGCAAAACGATTGAATATCCACTTACCAAAACCTTTTTTGTACTTCGCAAAACCATTATACACCCACAGTCCGAATGGAAAAGGGATGCGGTATTCGGAGCTACCGAGCAGGGAGTTATTGGGAGCTTTGGCAAGGGCGGCTTCCACTTCTTCCATAGCAGTCTCGCCTACCTTGGTATCAGAGCGGTTCTCTACAATCATCGGCTTCTGACCGGTGTAGAGCACTTCGCCTTCGGGCAGGTGCTTAGTAGTGGAGCAGGCTGCCAGAAGCAGGGTTGCAAGGAGGATGTATACGAGTTTCTTCATTTTGATTCTTTAAATTGCGCTATTGTTATTTCTTTTACACTATTCGCTCACAGGTTCTACTTTCTTCTTTCTCTTGAATATGAACAGCTCACTCAGGCGGTCCATCTTACGGCGAAGCACAAGGCCGACACCTGTCTCGGTTATCTCACCATCGAGCACACTTTCATAGTTTTTGTTGTGGAACACGCGGACATAGCGTGTACCGCTATTGTCCAAACGATATTCCAAAGAAATATTATCGATGAATGATTCTACGTCATTCGTTGCATTAGCGCCACTGGATACTTTTCCACCGATTACAATCTGTATACGATCATTGAAGAAACGCTGAGAGTAGCGGAAACTATAGTCCGTCTGTTTATCACCCGTTTCAGCAGCGGTACGGTCTTCAATGCCGACACTGAGAGAAGCGTTCTTCAGATTTCCGGTCAGCGCATTAATCTGACTTTGCAGCACGCTGTTCAGTGCGGAACCCATAGTTAAGCCACCACCTTTTCCGCTGTTATAAAGATACATACCTGTGGCAAGCATGGTAATGGCTTGCTTGCTTCGTTCATCGGCACTCATTCCTGCCAGTTCGCCCTGTACGGTAGCATCATCGGGAGCACTCAGATTAAAACTCAAATCAGGGTTCTCCAAACGGTTCTTGATGCTGATGGAAACGTCGAAGTTCACCATGCGCGAACCGCCGTCATCGCCATCGGATACAGAAGCGCGGACACGTTCCGTAGCAGTCAGGTTGAGTGAAGGGTTCATCGGATTACCCGTCCAGTCCACATAACTTCCATTGACAAACTGGAACTCTTTCAACGGGATAACGGGCAGGGCATATTTCATCATACCACCTATCAACGTATAGCGACCGGACAATGTGAGATCTCCTTGCGGAGTATATTGCAGATTCAGGTCCCCTCCACCTTCCAGTTCCACACGACTACTGCGGTCGGGGCTAAGATCAGCACGCAAACGTACGGCATCATCGATGTGCACAGACATCAACATGTCCATACCGCCGAGCGACATGGTGGGGACCTCAGTTGCCTGCACCGAAGTAGTATCCGTAAAGGAAGTGAACGTGACAAGTTCACCCAAACGGTCTTCTACAGTCAGAGGAGAGTCAGTCAACACATAGGTCACATCTGTGTTACCCAGCAGATTCATGTTTCCACGCATGGTCAGTCCATCCAGCGGACCACGTACAGTGGCATTTAAATCTACAAAGATTTTGCCGTAAATCATACTTTCCTTGGTACGGGGAGCATCAAGCAAAGTGTAGTTCTGTGCACGCAGGTTCAACTTCGCCGTCGGATTTTCCATATTGCGGAAGTCTATGTTCCCGTCTATCGTAAAGGGATTCCGGCTGGTGGTGTATATGGCAAACTTATTAAAGATAAGTTGATTATTCTCTATCTTCAACGGACGATTGTCAAACCAGTAACGTGCACCTGCCTGACGGGCATAGACGGACACGCTGTCCAGTGAGAGGTCACCGCTCAGTTTAGGCTTCTCCATGGCACCGCTGATATAGAGTCCGCCGTCGATGTCACCGGTAAAGGCAACTACCTGGTCGGGCATGAAAGCATTGGCAAGCGAGAGTGGGAAATGCTCAAAAGTAGTGTTGACTTCAACCGAATCGCGCCCGTTCTTCTGGGTCAAGACGGCATCAGCGGTCATTACCTCCTGATCTCCCGACCGGAAATAGGCATTCAGATAGTGTGTACCTTTATCACCCGGAAGCCAAGTGGCACCCAATCCGATGTTACCTACCGGCTGGCGTTCGTAAGTCAGCTTTTCCACACCGGCCTCAGCGGAAACTTGCAGTGAGGTTGCGGTCTGTATATAGTTGGCTTCTGCCGAGAAAAGTCCCGTGATGCGGGGCATATATGGCAAAATACCGCTCAATTTATCCAAGCGGAAACGTATGAGTTCCAAATTGATATTCTGCAAGGAAACGGTGTCGGAACGGTCGGACTGCATGCGGAAGCAAAGTCCATCGTCGCTGTCCATATCCACATTGGCATAAACGCGCATATTCTTATGCAAGTAAATCCAGTCGCTGTTATCTACAAAGCGGAACTTCTGGAAAGCAATAATAGGCTCGGCAGGTGTCAAACGGAAGGCAATACCATTACCCCTACCCCGGCCCTCTATCAAAGGACGGGCATTGATACCCAGATCGAGTCCGGTATCTCCCTTCGCATCCACATAATTCAAGGTCAGTTCGGCATCTTCATTACGGATTTCACCCGTCAGTGTACTGCGGAAGACAAACTGCGGGTTCTTTGGACCATTAATGACACCACCCTGCAACTTCATGCGTGCAGTATCTTGGCTGATAGCGAAGAAAATAGTATCCAGTTGCAGGGAGTCCATACGCAAACCATGTATAGCAGTACGCCCATTGATACCTCGTCGGGGGGTAGTGCCGAAACGCAACACAAAATCATCAAAAGAAATATCCTTAGTTGCCAGGAAATAACTGACAGGGTTCTGTTTACCGGCTTTCAGTTGCATACCGGCTGAAGGCAGTGCTTTCCGTAATTCTGCATGATCGAGTTGCTTCAATTCTATCTGCTTGGTAAGAAGCGTAGAAAAGGCAGTACCTTGTTCCAGCAATTTCTTCAGTGTGCTGCGGGCACGGAACTGAAAGTCGAGGTCTCCTGCATCCATGCTCATCTTGATAGAGTCATGGCGTGCTTCGGCACCGAGAGTGAAAGCAAAAGGATGCTTCAACGGCTTGGGAGAAATTCCTAACTCATGTAAACCGACATTCTCCACATTCATAGCCACCTTGCCATCCAGGTATTTACGATCAAGACGCATATCGGCATCCGCCTGCATCTTCAGCAGGGCATTGTCGCTCGTCATGTGTACAGTGGCTAGAGCGGATTTCAATCCGGCTGTCAGGTCAATACCGGAAATATTCCAGTGTCCGTATTGTAATTCGCCGAGAGAAGCTTGTACAGCAGCCACGGTACGGTGGTTGGCAGGATCGAATCCTTTTCCTTTAGCGGCAACCTTAGCCGAAAGGGTATAGATAGAATCTTTAGGTAAGAAGTGGTGTACTTGCAAGGCGTCCACATGAAGGTCTGCCTGATAAGCTTCAGTGGCAGTGTTATAGTGCGCCAACAAGTTCAATAACCCTTCACGTTCTTTCAACTTAAGCGTAGCATCATACTTAGGTCCATCCATGCCAAGACGTGCTGCCAAATGCATACTGTCCGGCACTACTATGGAGCCATCCGGGGTGACGCCTGTCAGTCCGGTAAGGAAATTCAGATTTTGTGTCCGGATATCGAAGTCAATGCTTCCGTTGCGCGTCAGACTGTCGGTAAGATTCCAAATTTCACCACCACCATTCAAGGTAAAAGCACCCGGCAGATCGATGTTGAAGCGGGAAATCTGCATCTGCTTAAAGTTACCTTCCGTACCGGCACGGATAGTAAGGGGGCGGAAAGGATATGCATCCTTGAATGTATCAGGTAAATCACCAGCAAAGAGCATCACATCCTGCTTGCCGATGCGGGCATTGAAACGAGCGGAGAGTCGTCCGGAGGTGGGAATTTCCACCAGTTCCCAATAAGTCTGGGCAGTGAAATCCATTTCACTGTGTGGGGTAAGTAATTTTAAGGAAGGCACCTGAATGACTGTGGAATCAGCATATACCCTTCCCGTCAGTGAAGTGACGCTCAAACCGGAACGCTCGTTCATGGAGAATTCCCGGATAACGGCATTGATATTCCGTCCATGATAAAGCACGGAGTCCACCCCAATACGAATATCCCGCAAGGCGATGTGCGAAGCATCAAATCCGGGAGCAGGTTTCACACCGGTGCTATCAGTAGCCGCAAGACTACCGGTATCTATCAGGCTATTAATGGCACTGAGCAACTGGCTGCCCGTGTCATAGTTCACCGTAGTACTGCTCAATTCAAATTTCTTCAGACCGTACATCTGTCCGCCCAAGTCAGCAACCGCATCATCTACCTCTGCATCACCCAGACGGGCAGCAAGACGCATGGAATCCAACGGCATTTGCAAATCAACGGAAACGTTTTTCAGTGCCAACTTGTGCAAGGCTACTTTCCAATTAAGGGCGGTAGTCGCAGTGTCCGGTTCGGCAGTGATAGTATCATTCATCACAACGAGCATATGAGTATCACTCAATTCCACACGATTGATGACGGCATCCTCTTTCTTCAGGTCTATGCCATGGCTTTCAAGGAAGAAACGTCCCAATACGCCACGTATGCGGATCCCCTCTATCAGATCGGCAGAGTTCAGGAAAACTCCGTTCACGGTTACCTCATCCACTTCTACTTGTCCACGTATCAACGGCCATGCCTGCACGCGCACGTTCAGGCTTTCCAGGGTTAGCAAAGTATCAGGAGTTTGTTTCACGGCAAGAGAGTCACCGGGAGCTGAAAATATTTGTTTATCTGCCTGTATAGGCTGAATGACCTGCACACCACGTACCAAAAGGTTCAGCGGAAAGCGGAGGTCAATGCGTTCAACAGATATATCCATACCCGTTGCCTCGGATGCGATGGCAGTAGCTTGCTTCCGTATCAGGTTCTGTACGGGAGGGATATAAAGCAATACCATCAATATTGCAAATAATATGATAGGGGTAAGTAGTATCCACACTACCCATTTTAACCATTTTCTTCTCATTAGGACGTCAATCGATAGTCAGTGTTTAAATCGTTACAAAGTAAACAAATTCCAACGACATTTGGTTGATGCAGAAGACAAAAAGGCTATTTATTCCACTATCCGGTACTTTATACCGCGAGGGTCGTTGCCAATATTCAACGCCCGTCTGAAAATTACTTCACTTTCTCACGTACCCACTAACGACAGTCAGACGGTGTCATACCGTACATATGAGTGAAGGTTTTCAGGCATGATCAAGGGCATGTTCAAGATCATGAAAGAGACACTACTCACAAAATTTCCCTTTGCACATATTTTTCAATATTTATCCTTGCTGTTTATCAATAAATCCCCTACCTTTGCTTCCATCAAATAGATATGACAAGTATGTTCCGGCAATCAACAAACAGGCTCACGGTGTGGCTATTCGCCCTCTGCCTCCTCTTTCCTTTCAGCAAATTGTCTTCTGCATGGCGTAATACAGCCACGCAGGATAAGGCTTTTTCAATTTCAGCTGTATCAAAAGCATCTTCTGACAGCATAATGCCTGAACGCCTTACGTTTCCCGATTCCGTGGCACTTGCAGCACCCGAAGCTGCCGGAAGGAGCGTTTCTTCTCTTGTAGCTTACTTGAAACAGCATCTCAGCACAGACGACCAACTGGCACGCGCCATCTACACCTGGGTTTCAAGAAATATTAAATACAATGTGTACATAACCTATACTTCTCGCAACGAGGAAGCGGATGAGACGAAAGAAATACAAAAAATATTATCCGAACGCAAAGGTATTTGCCAGGATTATGCGTTACTTTTTAAAGCACTGGTGAAGGAAGCGGGAATGGATGCTTATGTTATTGATGGCTATAACCGCAGGGACGGTGCCTTACTGCCCGACCCACATGAATGGTGCGCAGCCAAAGTAAGTGGGAAATGGTATATGTTTGACCCTACATGGGGCGCTGGATTTGTGGAAAACTACCAGTTCATTCCTTCCCCGAATCATCGTTTCTGCAAGCTGTTACCGGATACATTACTGAAAACACACATGCCTTTCGATCCGATGTTCCAGTTCCGCGAACGTCCACTGAGCTATGAAGAGTTTGATACAGGAGTTGTAGATGAACAACGCTCAGTACCGGTGTTCTATTGGGCGGATACATTGGCGCTATATGCACGGCAGGATACACTGGAAAGGCTGGTAAGTGTCAGACAGCGCATGTTATCGAACGGACGAAGTAATGATTTGGTTTATTATATGCTGGAACTTACGAGTAATAACATCCGCATCGCCGGCTACCAGAAGATTCTGAATGCTTACAATATGGCAATGGATTTACAGGGAAAAGCTACGGACGCCATCAATGAATTCGTCCGTTACCGGAATAAGGCATTTGAGCCCCTGAAACCGGATGCAGAAATTCAGGCGATGGTAGATGTCCCTGAGGAATTGATAAACCGGGCAGATAGTGCGATCAATAGCATCCGCACCGCACCGGAAAGATATAGGGAACCTATCCTGAAATTACGGGATCAGATAATGGAAGTGGCAACAACCGTATATAAACATAAACTTTTTCTGAGGCAGTACTTTAAGCTACCGGCCAAGCAGAGGAAAGGGATGTTTAAGCAGACGAAATAAAAAGGAAGGCTTGTTCAAGTATATCTTCTATCAGGTTGAGAGCAGCAAGCGATTTCTCTTTTATTTTTTCATCAAAAGGTACTCCACGTGAGGCTTCAAGCTCTTTCAATAAAGTAACAAGATCATTGGCCCCCAACAGAGTAAACAAAGGAAGCATCTTATGGCCCATAGCGGCAATGCCATCTGTGTCTTCTGTTTCCAATGCCTGTCGCAAGCGGTCAACATTCAGGCGTGTTTCTGTGACGAAACTTTCCAGTATGGATTTTGCCGCATCCGGATCATCACCGGAAAAAGCGGTAAGGGCGGAAAAATTCAAGGTAGAAGAAGGGGCGGCATCAACAGTAGCAATATCTGCTTGCAGCACACCAATCTCTGCAAGCAATTCATTCACCGTAAACGGCTTATGCAGACTTCCGGCAAAACCATGTTGCAGAAACTCCTCACGCTTCATATCACTACGGGCGGTAACGGCAATCACCGGAATTGTCTTGGCTTGCGGGATATTCGAAGCACGCAGCAACCTCAGCAAATCGAAACCATTCATGGCAGGCATTTGCACATCGGTCAGCAGCACATCGAAAGTATCAGTACGGAGGGCTTCCAAAAGTTCATCCAGTTGCAGGCAGGTTACGGAAGTAATACCACTCTGTGCAAGCATGGCGGCAGTGAGAGTAAGCTGAATGCGGTCATCATCAATCAAGAGAATATGTAATGCGGGTATCTGAGTTTGTGAGTCCTCACTTGGTTGTTCATTCAAGGCGGAAGTGTCATTATCCAATGCCACCGGATACAGAGGTACCCGTAACGTGAATGTGCTCCCCTTTCCGAGTACGCTATCCACCTCAATACGTCCCTCCAGCAGTTGCACCAGCATACGAACAATGGACAGTCCCAGTCCGAATCCCTCCTCTCCCTGTGCTCCGGGCAGACGGGTGAATTCCTGGAAAATACGCTCACGGTCACCAGGATCCATCCCCTTTCCCGTATCGATAACAGAGAGTTTCAAATGGTTACCGGGAAAAACGGAATCGCCTTTCGGCACAAAAGAGGCGGTCAGGGTAATGCCGCCCTCTGAAGTAAACTTCACTGCATTAGAGAGCAGGTTATTGACAATCTGGCGTAAGCGCAATGGATCACTGATAAAAGCTCCTTTCAGTTCCGGATCTATCTCACACTTCAAAGACAATCCTTTGGCAGAAGTCAGTGGTTCGAAACTGACATAGATTTCTTCCAGCAAGCGTGCAGGATGAAAAGTAACACGATTTATCTCAGCTTTATTCAAGTCGAGGCGATGGAAGTCGAGCAAGTCGGTAACGAGCTTCAGCAGGTGTTCCGAAGAAGTTTTCATGTTGTCGAGATAGAAGCGTTGCCTTCCGTCAACGGTGAGCCGGGAGAGCAAGTCAGCATATCCCATAATGGAACCCAAGGGAGCCTTGAAATCGTGGGTAATGGCAAGCATCAACTTTTCGCGGGAGGCAAGCAACTCTTCGGCAAAACGATTGGCTTCTTCCAATTGACGCCGATAACGGTTACTACGGGTGACATCCCGCCAGATCATGACAAGAAAGATAACGGACAGCACAACAGCCCCGGCAGCAATACCCGAAATAATCGTTGCAGAACGATGCCGAACAGCTTTCTGATACTCAGCCTCTTCGCGGGCACGCATCAGGGTTTCCTGTTCATATCCTTTCAAAAGACTGTCGATACGAGCACTCAGTGCATGATCAAGACGTTGCAAAGTTCGCTTACGACGCTGCATCACACTATTGGTAGCCCTCTTCTGTTGGGCAACAGTGCGCAGCTTCGCGTGCAGGGAATCAACCGGATTATAAGCATCGAGTACAGTATCCGTAGCAACTTCAAGGGTTGTTTGCACCTGAACAGCTGAATCTTTGCGTGGTGGGACGAAGACTTCTCCCAAACGGCGGAAGAAACTTTTCTTCTTGGGTTGTGTCACAACCGTATCGCGACGGGCAATAACCCGGCGTTGTACACGTTGTTGGGTGATAATAGTATCCTGTTCGGCAATAATCTGTTCCACTTCACGGGCTGAAATCATGCTGTCATTGGCTTCGCTCAGTGTACGCAGCAGGCGGACGGTATTAGCATCCTTCTCTCTCAAAAGCCCTATCAGACTGTCCGTACGCAGAATATCACTATTATCCGAACTCATAAGATTCTCCATTTCCCGGTGCACGAAGAACAGGGAATAAAGCAAGACTGCCAGCAGGACAGCATAACCGGCAGCTATCTTCTTCTTGGAGACATTATTCATTTATCTTTCGTTTTATAGCGGAAACGCAACCAGAGCATAATACCCGCACTAGTCAGTCCGAACGGGAAGGCCATCCATACACCGACCGTACCCCAGCCCAGCACGAAACCGCATAAGTATCCTACAGGCAAAGATATAACAAAATAAGAAATAAATGCAATGAACATCATCGGTTTTACGTCTGCAATACCACGCAGGGCATTGGCAAAGCTGATTTGCAGTCCGTCACCAAACTGATAAACCAGGAATGGAAGGAACAAAGAAGATACCATGGCAGAAACCTCCACGCTATCCGTAAACCAGCCCCCGACCTGATTGCGCAACAGAAACACGATACTCAGAAGCACCACCGCCATTGCCAAGATGAGATGATAGCCGGCATATGCCGAACGGCGGACATTCACCATATCGTTCTGCCCCTTGAAGTTACTGACGCGAACGGCAATCGCCGCCCCCATCCCATAAAACATCATAAAGGTGAACTGAGAAATAGTGAGCATAATCTGATGTGAAGCCAAAGCAATAGTTCCCAGCCAACCAACCATAATCGTGCTGAGACTGAATGAAGCCGTCTCCATGCCCATCTGCAAACCGACAGGCCACCCAAGTCCATTCAATTTCCTGAACATCTGTTTCGACCATCCCAAGCGGAAGAACCCTACTTTATATCTCAGGAACCTCCGACTACGAAAAACAATCAATGCAAAAGCAATAACCATGACGATGCGTGAGAACAGGGTACTGATACCCGCACCGAGCAATCCCCATTCCGGGAAACCGAACTTTCCGTAAATCAGCACATAATTGCCGACAATATTCAGCGCATTTCCACCAAGAAGCACCCACATAGCAGTCTGCGTTTGAGTAATGCCATCCGTAAATTGCTTAAAGCCATTGAACAGCATGACAAATACCAGGGATGCAAGTAGAACCAGAAAATAAGGTTTTATCAAGGGAATCAGTTCCGCGGGTTGTCCCATGTATTCCACACAGAAATAGACGACAGTCATAATAAGCGTCAGCAACAGTGCTACCAACACATTGGCAAGCAGACTTGAGCGCAAAGCTTGTCCAGCCTCCATGAAACGACGGTTACCGTAGAACTCACCCACCACAGGCGTCAGTCCATAAGAGAAACCGGTACTGAAAATAATGCAAAGTGTAAAAAGATTGTTGGTGAAAGAAGCGGCAGCCAACTCGGCCGTGCTGTGATGTCCCACCATCAAGGTATCGGCAAATCCAAGAACAATGACTCCCATTTGACCGATAACGATGGGAAGTCCTAAGTAAAAGAGGGCTTTATAATGCCCCTTGTATGTAGCAATTAATCTATTCATTTATCTTTCTCATAATATAATACCACCGAGTTTTCCTCACGAAAAGTCTCTTGTGCAACTGTCTTCAGACGTTCTGCCGTCACTGCGCGATACCGTTCTACCTCACGGTCTATATCCTCCGCTTGCCCGGTCAGTTCGAACCATGCCAGATTTGTAGCTACATTCAGGTAATTGATATTCCCGAATATCTGGGTGGATTCAAACTTATTCTTTACTTTCTCCAATTCCTGTTCTTCTATCGCCACTTGCTGCAACTCCTGCAACTCTTTACGTACAGCGGCCTCAGCCTGTTCCAGTGAGACTCCGGCTGACGGTTTTCCACTGATATGCAGCAATCCCGCATCACGCGTTCCCGAAATATAAGCATCTATACCGGAGAACAATTTCTGTTCCTGCACCAACCGACGGTTCAAGCGACTGGAGCGTCCGTTACTAAGGATATCTGAAAGAATATCAAAAGCATAGTAATCAGAATGCTCGCGACTACACATATGAAAAGCCATAAACAGCGCATCCAAGGGAACATGACGTTTCACTACCTGTCTGCGTTCCTGCGTCTGTACGGGTTCCTGCGGCAATTGTCGCACAGGCACATTCCTGTGGGGAATCGGGCCGAACCATTTTTCTGTCAATCGAACAGCTTCTTCCCATGATATATTTCCGGTAACGGCAAGCACGGCATTATTAGGTGCATAAAAGCGGTAAAAGAATGATTTCACTTCCTCCAGTGTAGCTTGTTCGATGTGCGATAAATCCTTCCCGATGGTAGGCCAGCGGTATGGATGCACCTCATAAGCCAACGGACGGATAAGATGTCCCACATCTCCGTAAGGCTGGTTCAGACAACGCTGTTTGAACTCCTCCATGACCACACCGCGCTGCACTTCAAGGCTTTGTTCACTGAATGCCAGTTCCAGCATACGGTCGGACTCCAGCCAGAAGCCAATCTCTACATTCGACTTGGGGACGGTGAGGTAATAGTTCGTAATGTCATTGTTCGTCCAAGCATTGTTTTCGCCACCTGCCGACTGCAAAGGAGCATCATAGTCGGGTATATTCACAGAACCGCCAAACATCAGATGTTCAAACAGATGGGCAAAGCCGGTATGTTCGGGATCTTCGTCCCGGGCACCTACATCATAGACGATGTTCAGTGCTACCATCTGAGTACTGAGATCCTGGTAATGCACCAGTCGCAGACCATTAGGGAGAATATGTTTATTGATTTTCATAAAATAGAGATTGTAACTTATCGGAGAAAGGAATTTCTTTCTGTAGGGTTATGAATTAATTCACCACAGAGTAACACAGAGTTTCACAGAGTTTAATCAATTTGAAATCAAAAGAATAGAACTCCGTGAAACTCTGTGTTACTCTGTGGTGAAAACTCATTTCTATACCGTTTTGAACTAATTTCACCAACAGTTAGTCCAATACTACCACCTTTTTGATCTTCACATCCTCTTCCGGGCGGTCGCTACGATCCGTTTTTACCTGTTGTATCTTATCTACTACATCCATGCCTTCGATCACTTCGCCGAACACAGTATATTCACCATCCAAGTGCGGCGTACCACCTACCGTAGTATAAGCCTTCACCTGTTCCGGTGTAAAGTGGAATTCCGGTTGTTTGGCAACTTCCGCCTCAGCCTGTGCAAACAAGCTATCCTGCAAGTTCATCAGACCATCCTGGTCATTTTCCTTACGCATCTTATAGATTTCCTTCATGTGCTTCTGTGCCAAAGCATTGAACACAGTAGTCAGACGATTCTGGTTCATCTGGTTCTCCATCCCCAACAACGTAGTATCATTATACACTTTACCCGTCACAATGTAGAACTGGCAACCCGATGATTCCTTCTTCGGATTCACATTGTCACCCTGACGCGCAGCCGACAATGCACCTTTCTTATGGAAATACTTCGGATAAACAAACTCAGCCGGAATAGTATAACCTACATCACCTGCACCCAGCATCTTGCCTTTCGGAGCATTCTTTGACTCAGGGTCGCCTGCCTGTATCATAAAATCCTTGATGACACGGTGGAACAATGTACCTTCGTATGTACCCTCTTCCGCCAGTTTGATGAAGTTATCACGATGTTGCGGTGTCTCATTATACAGTTTCACGATAATGTCACCCGCAGTTGTTTCAATCTTCAATTTAGTTTCCTGATCCATGTTTCTATCTTTCTTTTGTCCCGATTGGCAGGCTGTAACGCTGCAAATCAGTATGGTTAATAATACGGTGAAATTCCTCTTCATAACGCTTTTTATTTAAATTAAGTTTGCAAATATACGATTTTCAGACAAAACGGTTTACCTTTGTGTCTTAAAAGAGACAAAAGATAAGGCAATGAAATCCATACTCATCGTTGAAGACGACATTACTTACGGTATGATGCTGAAGACCTGGTTAGGCAAAAAAGGCTTTCAGGTAGCTTCCGTCAGCAGTATCGCCCGCGCCCAGAAACATTTGGAAACGGAGGGTGCCGACTTGATTTTGTCCGACCTGCGTCTGCCCGACAAGGACGGCATCGACCTGTTGAAGTGGTTGGGAGAGCAAGGTCTGTCCATTCCACTCATCATGATGACAAGCTATGCTGATATACAATCGGCGGTGCAAGCCATGAAATTAGGTGCCAGCGACTACGTTGCCAAGCCTGTAAATCCGGACGAGCTTCTGAAGAAAATCAGTGAGGCTGTGAAACAACCCGCTGCTTCCCCAAAACAAACCATCAGTTCCGGAAAAGGAGAAAGTACCCATCAGAAAAATGCAGGCGGTACTCCGTCTTCCGACTATCTGGAAGGAGAAAGTGATGCCGCCAAGCAACTTTATAATTATGTAAGACTGGTTGCCCCCACCACAATGTCGGTACTGATCAATGGTGCCAGCGGAACGGGTAAAGAGTATGTAGCCCACCGCATCCATCAACTCAGCAAGCGTGCCGGACAGCCTTTCGTCGCCATCGACTGTGGCTCCATCCCTAAAGAACTTGCCGCATCGGAATTCTTCGGACACGTAAAAGGTTCATTCACCGGAGCATTGACAGACAAAACAGGAGCCTTTGTTGCAGCCAACGGAGGAACCATCTTCCTCGATGAAATAGGTAATCTCAGCTACGAAGTCCAGATACAACTGCTACGTGCCTTGCAGGAACGAAAAATACGTCCGGTAGGTTCCAATAAAGAAATCACTGTAGATGTGCGTTTGGTTTCCGCTACGAACGAAGATTTGGAACAAGCCATCGAGAAAGGAACTTTCCGTCAGGATCTGTACCACCGTATCAATGAGTTCACCCTGCGCATGCCCGAACTTAAGGACCGGAGAGAAGACATCCTCCTCTTTGCCAACTTCTTCCTCGACCAAGCCAACCGGGAACTGGACAAACAGTTGATCGGGTTTGATGATGCAGCATCCAAAGCATTGCTGGAATACCATTGGCCGGGAAATCTGCGACAGATGAAGAATGCGGTACGACGCGCCACCCTATTGGCACAAGACCAACTTATTACACTGAAAGAACTAACTGAATTGCAACAAATCACTCATTCCCATGTAGGTTTACCATTGCGTAATGAAGAGACAGAAAAGCATCAGATTATCGAAGCACTGCGGCAAACGGGAAACAATAAAAGCCGGGCGGCACAACTACTGGGCATAGACCGTAAAACATTATACAATAAGCTGAAACTTTACAATATAGAGAATTAACAAACCAGCTTTTCAGCTTACAGTTCTTTCAGTCTCTCCGAATCCCGTTATTCATTGGGTTTCCGGCTGAAACTACTTTTCTCTTTTCACCACTTCATACACATTTCCGTATTCCGTATGTTTCCTTTTCAGTCCTGCCCGAATCAGTATTTGTCCGAAACGCATAGGGTTACTACCTCGCATAGCGGCAGGATTAACCGTTTGTAATTCGCTGAAAATGTCGGCGGCGGTCAAGTCAAGGCTCTTTTCATGGGGAAGCGGGGTCCGGAACCGGGAAACAAGCACCTCTTCAACAAGACTGATACGATAAAACTTTTCATTGTGTCTTTGTAATTCTTCCTCCTCTTTCTTGGTGAACCAGTTACGCCGTCCGGCAGACAGTTCAGCTTTCAGTTGGGCAAAAATCTGGTCATGCTCTATGTGGGTACAGTCGATGTTGTGTTTCACTTCCACACAAAGGAAGCGGCGGCTGCCCGTTGGGTCGGTAAGCAGATCGAAGCGATTGCTCGTACCGATGAACGACGCGACGCGGGGCAGCTGTCGGAAACTCTGTTGATAGGCCTTACGAATATTAAGGGTGGACATCTGCATCAGGTTCTTCAGCAATGGCATCTTGGTTTCGGCATATTTATCGAATTCATCCATGTTCAGCAATCCCATTTCTGCCAGGAGCCGTTCGGCTTGTCCCTGCGAGGTAAGTTTCAGATTGTCGGTATAGTAGCGCATCAGCACATCAGGCATTAGCGAGCGACAAAAGGTGCTCTTCCGGCGCCCCTGCTCCCGGCTGACAAGGATAGGCGCTACGCTGTTGGCATGAAGTCCGGACAGGTTCATCCACTGCGAAGCAAGCCCCAACATCCATGTGTGAAAACCTTGTACCCACAACGGACGACAAGAAACACGTTGGGCAAGTGCGGTCAGCCGGTCGTGACCATCCCAAGCGGGCAACTCTTCCATATAGAGATGAAAAGGGTGATAGGAAGGAATATAAGAGGAATAGACGTAGCGGCTCAGGTCCTTGTCCCAACAAGGAATACCTTCGTCATGCGCTTCGATACATAAAGCGTTCAGTTCACGCTTGCCGATGGGAATAAAGGGAGCGGCACGTTGACCGGCATGGCGGAATTCGGTCTCGTCTGTCAGCAGGTTGTAGCGGAAGTCATAACGGGTTGTCAGGAATTCCTTTACATTTCGGGTCAGAAGCAAAGTCGCGTTGGCGAGGGGCTGCGATGCTTTTGGGGTTATTTTCGGTTTTGCCGTTTTCATCTTTTCCGCAAAAGTCAGTAATTGGCTTGCCTCGCGCAGGAGGCGATGTTCTTGTAATGTCATTCGATTCTTCTTCATGATGTTTCTTGTTTTCTTTAAATGGTTAATAGTATCGGTTTGTCGAGCTCGATGGCACGAAGTTAGTATGCGGGATAAGGGGTTTGCAAGCTTTTTACGACCTTTTTTATCATAAATGTGCTTGTAAAAGAAGATAGGACTCTGATACGCACAACTCACTTACTTATATGCATTTGGATACTGCCTCATAAGTGAACGACTGGAGTTGTTCGGTTGAATGACTCTAGTAGTTCAAGTGAACAACTGGAGTCATTCGATTGAACAACCGGAGTGGTTCACTTACAAATAAGCACCTTTGACACAATTACCAAGGATATTAAACACATCAAGTAATAGGATGAGCGTAAGGCGGCATGCGGACTCTATCTACCACCCATACCACGCGACACGTGGAAGTGAAGTGGCGAAAAGGAAAAAGTTGTTTCAGCCGGAATACCGATGAACAGGGGATTCCGGAAGAGGCTGAAAAAACGGAATCTTCTTATTATTACCTCAGATACTCAAATCCAAAGCGACAATGCAAGCGATCTTTCTAAAGGACTTTCCTTGAATATCGTCATAAAGCAATTATTACAATCTTATTTCAGAGAATTTAATTCAGTAATGCTTCATATACTGACATCATTTTCTTTTTAAACACTTCAAGAGCATAATTTTCTAAAAAACGTTTTCTTGCCTTTCTCCCTAATTGTAGTGCAAGCGTCTTAGAATCCAGCAGCTTTATAATTTGCTCTGAAAGCACTTTAACATCCGGACTACGTTTTCTTTTAATACGCCTTATTGGAGACTTTAGACCGGAAACACCATCAATAACAAGTTCGCTAAGTCCACTGGTATCAGTAACAACCAATGGTAAAGCATGCATCATCATTTCAATAGCCACCAATCCGAATTCCTCATGAATAGAACAAACTACGCCAACATTAGCAATTGTATAGAGCCCATATAACTGCCTTTTATCAATTCTCCCCGTGAATGTGATTCTTGACCAACATTTTTTTGTTCCCCTAAGGCATTCATTAAAATCACCATCCCCTGCAATAATCAACCGACTTTTAGGATAATCAACCAATACACGTTCAAAAGCTTTAATAAGAAAAGGAACTCCTTTTATTTCATCAAGCCTCCCAGCAAATATAATGATTTGTTCATCATCCTCTAGATGATATTTCTGCCGCAATTTCTTATCTTTCCCTCTTTTAAGGTAACAATCCGCTATTCCATTGTTGATTACACAAGCCTTAGAAGTGCCGATACAACTTAATTCTTGTAATGCTTTTAATGTATGTTGCGCAACACAAATAATCAGGTCACACCGCTTCATCATCATCCTATACTCCTTTATTTCATCTACTATTTGTTTCTCTGACTGAGTAAGTTTACTTCTCTTTTTATCCACTATACGCTTCAATAAATCAAAATCACCTAACAGACTGAAACTCCGGTTGGTATAGTGTACAGTCAATACAATATGGCATTTAAAAAGGTGCTTCAAATATTTTACAAGATTATTATCAGGCAGAAAATTCAAATGGAAAATGATTCTGGTATCGCTGTCCTCTGTTATAAATGTTTTGAGTAAGTAAGCCACATTACGCGAATAATATTGTAAACATGCAGCAATATTACTATAAGGTATAGGTATTGATATTTGCTGATATCCACCTTTATCCATAATTGTCGTTTCCAAGCAATCAGCATAAAGATGTATCACACAAAAATCCATTTTAGAAGACAACAAGCAATTCGTCAACTGCTTTACATAAGTTCCGATTCCATAATTCATTGCTCTACTGGCCTTCTCTAATATATATATTTTACTTTTCATGATTCTCGAATATCAATTTAAGTGCAATACCTGTATATCCATTATTGCGAATTCCTATTTCCCGAGGAATATTGAATAGCGTTTTAGGAGTATAAGTCGTTTTATCTACTATTATTTCTAATATTGTTTCCCGATCACCTATAACTTCTCCATCCCATATTTTAGACAACGTATTTACCAGCACCCCAGTTTCTTCATCTCCTTTATTCTGCTTCAATGCACAAATCAAATTATTGATATATTCTTTGCTTATGAGTTCATGGGGATTTATTCTTTTACAATATCTACTAATTACATAATAAGCAATTCCTTTCAGTCCATCTTCCAATGAAAAATCCCTAAAACGAGTTACATCCTTCTCTAAAATTTTTAAATCAAGTTCCTCCAAGACTTCATCCCTGTCAGCCTTCACAAAATCATTTTGTATCAGATATTCAATTCCCCAGGCAATTCCACACAGTCCCTTAGCAAAACCGATTGAAGCCGATTGAGTAATCTCTTTATAAATCTCATCCAAAAGATATCCTCCTAATTCTTCATATAACTTGCTACCCGTCTGTCTCGCATAAAGATAGAAAAAGATACAGATTCCCATTTTCCCATCTAACAGTCCTAAATCTCGAATAAAACTAGCATTCAATATTAAATAATGAATAATTCGATTCAACATTTTTGTTTTTTGGCTCATAAGTTTTCTTTTAATACTTTTTTTATCGGTAAGAGAAATCTTTCTAAAAGAGACAAATCATCCGTTATTATTTCTGCTTTTCCTTCCATTTCCAATAAATATGGCAATTCCTTATTATAAGATGTAATAAGTCCTTTGGGTAATAATATTTCAACTATATATATTTTTTTCTTTTCTATTTCTGAAGGTACTAAAGAGATATTTTTTATCACTCCTTTAACAATTCCAAATTCATTATTAGGGAAATTATCAAAACTTATATTTACTGTTTGTCCTATTTTTACCTTACCGGAACGTTCTGCGGGCAGTAGTGCCTTCCCCATTAAAAGACCTTTTTCATCTGGTACAATATTGAAAATTGGCTCTCCAGAAGCAATGTTCTGATTTATACTCCAATATTGTGTAAAAGTGATTTGTCCAGATATGGGTGCTATTATAACATAACTCAATTCCCAATTTTGAATTTCAGTGATTAATTGTGTGATGTAGTTATTCACTTGGGTCTCTAGATTATTTTTCTTTTCTGAATATTGAAATTCCATGTCTGACAAAGACTCACACATCTGCAATGTTTGCAATTGCATATTGTTTAAAGTTGCACATATATTTTCTAAAGAAAGTTTTCTTTGTAGATAATTATTATAACTATTTTCTAAATTTTCTTCTGACAATAATTTCTGTACAAACAAAGTGGAATCCCTTCTATATTGTTTTTGTCCTATTTCAAATTGTTCTTCGACAAGTATCTTCTGACGCAGTATATCTTGATATGATACTTTATATTGCTCTATTTTTTCTTGTACCCATTTAATTTTTAGAAAATAATATTGTTCCCTTTTAAATCGTATATATTCTGAAAGAGTAAGATAAAACGAGGAATAAAGAGCCTGCAAATTACCAACTTCCAACCCTTTATTAGGCAATAAATTAGTAGTATCCAATGAATTGATTGACAAAAGATACTTTTTCAAATACAATACGTCATGAGGTTTTGCACTATTTTCAATAACAGCCAAATAGCTTCCCTTATCGATATACTGATTATCATTAATATATAAATGTTGTATTCTTCCAGAGGATTTCGCAACTATACTTATTGCAGGATTGGTGCTCGTTAAAACTACTGAAGATGTAATAACATCCGGATATTTAAAAAAGGCACTGCCTAATAGAATAACAACCACAATAATAGCAGTTAAAGTTATGCCACGACGCAAAATCCAGGCAGGTACCTCTCCAAGAATTTCTTGTACTTCTTCACTTCTTAACTCTATATTATTAGTATCTTCGGACATTACATACCTAATTCTAATTGATTTTTTATCAAAGTATAGTAGCTCCTCTTCAAGCTGATGAGTTGTTTGTGTGTACCTTGTTCTGCTATTTTTCCCCTGTCAAGAACTATTATATGATCTGCATTTTGTACAGTACTGAGCCTATGTGCAACTACAACCACTGTCTTTCCGACATAGAAATTCATTAAATTATCAAGAATCGCACGTTCATTATTGGCGTCCAAAGAATTAGTAGCCTCATCAAAGAAAAGATATTCCGGATTCTTATAAACCGCACGGGCAATTAATAAACGTTGTTTTTGTCCCTGACTAATTCCATTTCCTTCCATGCCTATTTTTGTATTATATTTGAGCGGAAGTGATTCTATAAATTCTCTAATATTAGCAATTTCCACAGCTTGTAGCAGTCGCTTCTTGTCAATACTTTCTTCTCCAATTGCTATATTATTGGCAATAGTATCTGAAAAGATAAAGCTATCTTGCAGAACGGCTCCCAAACGTGCACGCCAAAGATGTGGATTTATGTCATCAAGAGAAACATCTTGTATTTTTATATTTCCTTTCAGTGGCGAATAGAAGCCTAACAAAAGTTTTATTATGGTTGTTTTTCCACTACCACTAGCACCAACTATTGCCGTTACTTTGTTTTGGGGAATTTCAAGAGTCACATTATCCAACACATAATCCCTATCTGCTCCATCATATGTGAAACATACATTTTCCAGTTTTATGCTCTTATTGTCCGGTAATTGGTTTATTTTTTCGGTGATATTGAATTCCTCGTCTTCCTTATTATGCACCTCATTTAAACGCTCAAGACTTATTTTAGCATCTTGTAGAGATTGGGTAAAACCTATGACTTCGCCAATAGGAGCAGAAAGCTGACCAATAATATAACTGATTGACATCATCATTCCTAATGTGATATCTCCATCAATAACAGCTTTTGCCGCTAAAAAAGAAATAAGCAAAGAAGTTATTTGATTAAAAAAAAGTGAACCAACTTGCTGATATTGGCCTAATGCTACCCCTTTCATACTGATTCTAAATAATTTAACCTGTATCCTTTCCCATTTCCAACGCTGTTGCCTTTCACAATTATTTAGTTTTATATCTTGCATACCCGTTATCATATGATATAGATTCCCCTGTTCTGCAGCAGCTTGTGCAAAACGATTACTATCCAGAATCCTACGATAACGAAGGAAGAGCGTAATCCACGCAATATAAAGTGAATTACCTAAAATAAATACACCTAATATAGGCAAATTATAGTATGCCAAAATAAATGCAAAGATAAAAAAGTTTGCAAATGAAAATAGAGTTGACAAAGTTGAACCAGTTAGAAAGGATTCAATTCTTCCGTGGTCGCCAATACGTTGCATTATATCGCCGATGTTTTTTGTATCGAAATAGCGTATGGGTAGCTTCATTAATTTAGACAAAAAATCGGATATAAGCGTTATATTAATACGAGTATTTACATGGAGAGTTATCCAACTTCGAATAAAATTTACACCAAGTTGAGTTACAGATAGTATAAGTTGCGCTATGAGCGTCAGGGTCACAAAGTTCAAATTTGCATTTCCTATACCTTGATCTACCATTGCTTGAGTAAGAAAAGGGAATATTAGTTGAAAGAGGCTTCCGAGTAACATTCCAATTATCAATTGTGCAATCTGTGATTTATAAGGTATTAGATATTTCACATAATAATAGAGATTCTTTTTACCCTGTTGATAGTCATCTTCATACTGATAGAATTCTGGCGAAGGAGTCAACAAAAGTGCAGTTCCGATATTTTTCCCATCCACTTTAGTACTAAGCCAATGCTTTAAAAAATCATCTTCACTGATTACTATCTTATCCCTAGCCGGATCAGAAATTTTAATTTTATATTCGCCCTTCTGAGTTTTTTTTATGCCATAACAAACCACAAAATGATTCTGATTCCAATGTAAAATGCAGGGAAGGGGAGTCTCCCTACTCAATTGTTCAAAATCAGTCTTTACCCCTAAAGTACGAAAGCCTATACTTTCCGCCGCATCACTAATTCCCAACATAGAAACACCCATACGCGTAATATAACATCTTTCACGTAAGGTCTGCAATGAATATTTACGGCCATAATACTGGGCTATCATCCGCAAACAAGAGGGTCCACAATCCATTGCATCCAATTGAGAGTAATGTGGAAAGGTTTTTCTCATTCTTACATACTAGTTTTATTCCCCTTTCAACAATGCTTCCAGAATTACATTCAAGAAGAATCCAGTCACTGAAGTTTGCACTATCTTTCCATCCTGATCTATCAGAATACCATGAGGAATACCAGTAAAAGCGTACAATTCTGCGGCTTTAGAATTAGCCGGTAATACAAACTGCCTCCATGGCATATCCACCTTATCCATTGCAATAGTCCAACTCTTATTACTATAATCCATAGATATACTTAGCACCTCCAGCCCTTTATCTTTATATTTCTCGTATACTTGTTTTATCTTAGGAATATCCGCTATGCACGGACCGCACCATGAAGCCCAGAAATCAATAAAAAGGAATTTGGAATGTCCAACGTATTCAGATAACCACTTTCGTTCTCCCTCAGGGGTTATTAATTCGATATCTATGAATTTCTCCTGCTGCATGTGTCTTCTTTGCTCTTCTTCGTCTTTCTTTTTGCCCAAGACATATCCTCAGCGGTCAACCAAGGGTTGTGCTTACACTGTTTCTCAATATAATCATAGACACTTACATTAGTTTTCCTAACTTTTTCATCACTTCTCTTTTTAAAATCAGCAATTATAAATTACATTTCAATACGCAAGTCTTTAAAGAACATCAGATCTTCTATTTTATACACATCAGGTAATTCGTAACCATTGATTAGGATGGTTGGGGTTGCCATAAGTTTTGTCTCTTTTTTCCATTCTTCATGCGTCCTAAACTCTTGTTCTACAGCAGGTACATTAATATCATATTGATATTTATTAAAAAAATCAATTGTATTATACTTCCCGCCATTAAACCATAGGTCATAAATTTCTTCAGAATTTTCTATTGTATTATTTTGGTAAGCACTTATCAGAAATTTATTGCTTGGATTCAAGTCCTCACCAAACGAACTGAAAATATATTGAATACAAGCCTTGTCTTCCAATTTCTTTTGCAATTCTCGTAATCGTTTGTGCATTCTTCCACAAGGTTCACAATGAGGATTACTAAACACACTAATAAGTAAATCCGCATTAGGATTACCAAATATAATTTGCGATGTAGATTTACTAACCGGATACTTCGCTTGTTTTTTTAATAAAGCGACAAAAACTTCTTCTTGCATTTTCAAGCTTTCCAGTTCATATTTAGCCCCTCTTTCTTTATTAAAATCAGAAAAAGCAGACATAGCCAGATGGATGCATAAAAAAGGTATCGCATAAATGGCTGCAACATATACTATTTCATTCAGGCGAATTACCGGCATGAATATATATCCACAAACAACATCCACAATCAGCATTCCTATAAACAAAGCCTGCACCAACAAACAAAGAGGACACCATTGCTTCACTTTCACTTTTTGAAACCAGATACTCCAAAAGACATAAGGTATAGTACACAAATTCAACAAAGCTACATATACTACATATTGAGGAATAATAAGTAATATAAGCATATTTGAGATAAAATAACCTAAGCCAATCTCACTCCAACTAATTAGTCCCCATAGCCTTGCAGCCTTGGAATCCAAAACATTATTACAGTCACTCTTACTAAACAGAGAACATAATTTATCAGCATACCTGCTATTAAAGTTCAATTGTTTCTTTGCAAGCAAATGTCCTATATATATTCCAACAATATTCAGCAAAAAAAGTAAATTAGTGCCTACACTATTGGATACATTCTGCCAATAAAACAATAAACATAGCATCATGACAGAACATCCCAACACTATTTGTACCCCTGTATGCCATAAATCTTTCCTCTTATTCTCTCCATAATTAGGTTCTCCGGAAGTTTCGTCAGGTTCTGCAACCAATGCAATCCCATCCCATACTTTGACAAATTCACTATAGGTCGATTTAATATCCACTCCTCTCCATATATAGAATATTTTCTCGTCTGTCTTTCCGTAAACATTTACAAAATCATGATTTATATGAGCGATATAAGGAGGCACTAATTCTTTAACAGCCTCATCCTTTGTCTGGGTACGAACACCTTTATTAGCAATTCCATAATCATTCAACATCATGGATAATCCCAACATGCTATATTTATAGGGATGTTCCTCGTAATATTTATAAGAAAAGCCTGTATATTTAAGTTTGGCATTATCTAAAAAGACAGTAAATATATTAGATTTCATATTTATTTCAAACCTTCTTTTAACAACAATTCCTCTAAACTTTGAGCATGGAGTCCAACTGCTATAATCGTTCCTTCTGAATCTAATAGTATACCATAAGGTATGCCATATATTTGATAAGCTTTCGCTAAATCCGAATTGGTACCATTCACTTCTATAAGCTGTTCCCAAGGCATTTTCAGTTTCTTCAACGCACTTTTCCATGCCGTTTTATTACCATCAAATGAAATTGCCAAGACATTTAATCCCTTATCCTTATACTTTTCATAGACCTCTTTGATATGAGGTATATCTGCCCGACAAGGACTGCACCAAGATGCCCAAAAATCAACAAAAAGCAAACGTGATTTTCCAACATATTCGGATATAGATCTTTGTATTCCAAGTGTATCTTGTAATACGAAATCAAAATACTGAGAATTAGCAGTTTCTTCTTGTTTCTTCGTAAATGCAGCCTGTTTATCCAAAAGTTCCTTAAACTTCTTGATATCAGCCTGTGTTACCAAAGAATTATTTTTTTGTAAGGCTTCTAGTTGTTCATGGAGTTTAACCAGGTTTTCAAGTGGCCAAATCGCTGATTTATTATCTGCAATAAATCTTCGCCCCACTAAATTCAATCTATTTTCTATCGTTGCATTATATATGAATTTCTGATAATCGTCGTGCGCTTTGTCTCTTCCAATTGCATCTTCCTTTTCCACAAAATCATAATATAATTTATAAAGCCGATTTATTTCACTATTCAAGGAATTGTGTAGGTCATTCAGATATGTTCCGGATGCAACAAAAGCTGTATCCATATATACACATATATTTCCCTCTTCCAAAACGACCTCTACCGATTTTACATAAGGATACTTTCCAATAGTAACAATAGCAAATTCATCAACATTAGCTGTACCTTCAAAAAAGAATTCCCCCCTCTGCACCTTCGCAGAGTCAATAGAAGTGATCAATGTATCCCCTTGAAATTGGAACAACTTAACATATTTCCCATTATAATCATTATTTAAAATGCCATTTATATGATATTTTCCCTGTGAGTATACCAAGATAAATGGAAAAAGAAGCATCGTTAAAATTATTATTATTTTCATTCGTTTCCTCCCTCCTCTTTACGGGTGCGAAACATGTAAAATGGGGTTCTATATTCTCCCGCCGTTGTAAATACAGCTTCACGCACAGTAGTGGCAGTAGTGACCCATTCTATTTCATTCCAATGGTCAAACATATATTTTGCAGTAATAACTTTATCGTCCAGAATAAATATATATTTAGTAGTATCAACAACATTTTCAGAGTTATCTGCATAACATTTCACCGAAAATACGGCAAATAGTAATATAATGAATATCTGTTTCATTTTACCGACAACAAGAGCATTAAGCTAAAGGCATGCACATATTTTCGCATGCGTTACTAGATCATATGTAACTGTGCAAGTTTTCGTTACGGTCGTTAGTGTCCCATCGCTTGCATATATGAAAGCCGGAGCACATACACCACCACATGTAGGTGCAGTCTCATGGCAGGCTTTCTTAGCATTTGGATCATATTGTCCACCTATCACAAACTTCATTTCCTGTTCACTCATTTCACTGAAATTGTTCAGCTTTAATTTTCCTAATTTTTTCATGGGTTCATAAATTAATGAATAATTTTTTTTCTATATCAGCAAATATAAGTCTTACTATCAGATATTCAACACATACAATCCACAAATATGCAATTCGGTCAGTTTTTAGATACTATTCGGTTACAACCCATTCCACTTCCGGCAACTTGTAAACGAATCTCCATTTACCTTTCAGCGTATTTCTACATCTTCTTGATACTTTAAATTCATGATCAGTAATCAGCCGTATCCAATACTCTTCTTTCCTTTTCTGCCATACAGTCAAATAATCAACATTTACAATTGTTGATTGATTGCAAATACAAAAGTTACCAGGAAGAATATCAATCATTTGTTTAATAGAAAATTGCAACAAATGACTCTTTACTTTTTCTTTAGTAACAATAACAAGATATGGTCTATCCGTATAGACACAAACAATATCCTCAAATCTAATCATTTGCATATAGGAATATCGTATAACCATTATCCCATCAGAGTTAGATTGTAGTTCTCTAAATATTTCCATAAAATTACATTTATTTTATCGTGTACATACTCCATGTTTTAAGAAGGCTAAGAGCGTATAAATAACTTTTATCCATTAAGCCTAATTGCTCTCTAATATTATAGGCCAAAACCGTAAATCCATCTGCAATTCCCAATATAGAATATATAAACTCCCTCTCTTTTTGCCAAAGATAAAATGTCGTCATATCAGATAAAAACTCGTCTACCGGGTTACTTTCCCAATAGAAGCTAATAAGCTCCATTTCTTCTTCCACATTTTCTGTACAATCCGGAACATGAAGTGAATGAAGATAATCATGGAGAGAAACAAATCGGGAAGATCTGCATAATTGAACATACAGATATAGCGCTACAGACGTACGCCCCTCTTCACTGCAATCATTCGCCAATAGACGTATAATGAGTAATGATGTTAAATTAAGGAACGCGCTATATGGAATGCAATATACTTGATATCGGGAAATCTCAAATGCATTTCTCACTACGGCATTAGCAGGATGATGCGCCCACAATTCTTTTCCATAAAAAGTAGGTACTAACTCACAGGACGGATGATTCTCCACAATCTTCTTCAAAGCCTGATAAACAGCCTCCTGCAAGATCGCTCCATGTACGGTATAAGAAGAGAATATCAACCTAATATGTTCTCCCCTCTCATACGACAAGAAAAACATATATTGATGGATGTCAGGATTGGACATCATATAAGTATGTAGCAAAGGTAAAATTCTTCCCCACTCATCCTGAGCATAAAATATGGAAAAGCAATACAAGGTTCTATTACCCTCTCGAATAAATTCTGTGTTCATAACTACTTTAAAAATATAGGATTATCATAATCAAAGTTCTTATAGGCAATGCCTTGACCAAAGCCATTGGGATTGACAGATAGTCCGCCACACTCATATCTTTCAATTTCCCAAAAGTTTTGTGTTTCTGATAAATATACGAGTATTTCCGATTGCAAATCAACATTATCCACTCTATAGAAAGAAGACAGACAGCCTTCAATATCTTCCCACTGTCCCCCTTCCGGATTTTTGCCACCGATTATTCTATTCTTTTCATCTAGAAAATATTGATTGATATTCTCGTAATGGGACGAGCGGTTGTAGTTACAATAAATATTATCCTTCAAAATGGTTTTAGAGTAACTACCGTCTTGATATCGTAGCAATACTTGTGTCTGATACGGATTTATATAAAATAAATACATTTCTATTATATGCCTTCCCATATATTCTTGCGAAACACGCTCTTCATGAGAATGATGAATCGCTTTGCAGAATCGATTTTCTGAAATAAATTCTTGCTCTATTCCGGATTTCCATAACCGGTAATACAATTCAATATCCTCTAAACCGTATCCGGGAAGCGCCTCATTATAGCCATTAACAGACAAGAAATGTTTGCGCCATAAACAAAGACGCCCAATAACATCTCTCTCTGAATACCTTGGAGTATAAAATACTTTTTCATCAGACACACAGAAAAGATTCAATATGTATGCGGCAAATCCTTCACCTAAATAGTTGTCAGCATCCAAATTACAAACAATATCTCCTGTTGACAGGCGGAATGCCATATTCCGGCTATGAGTTCGATGATAGCAAGTAGGGGTGATCGTTTTGTAATAGTTGAATATGCCTGTATCAAACAATTCACCCTGTTGCTTTACCCATCTCTCTAATCCATCTGTTGAATTATAATCCAAAAGATTAAATTCAACCTGCTCAGATAAGAAATTATCGTGAATATTCTGTTGCAATGTCTGTTTAATATGATGAAGGCGATTCATACAAGTAATATTGAAAGAGATTTTATGGGCATATTTCAAAGAATCGACCTCTTTTGGCACATTTCCTTCTATATCAAAAATATTCTTTCTGATACCGAAGCTCCCTCCATTAGCGATAAGTTTGCCGGCAAGAATATTAGATTGGGAAATTTTTGCATTATACTCGTCCATTTCATGCCATGTTTTGAACGATGAATGAGTAAATGCAATTCCTTCTTCTTTAGTATTCCTGATTGCTCTATTATATCTGGAATCTTTCACTTCGATACGTCTGTAACCTTTCGCCATCAATCTATTGATTAAATCTAAATCTTGATAGCTAGCAGGTGCTAAACTTTCATTATATCCTCCAATGGATAGAAAATCATTCCGCTTAATTGATATACGTCCAAATGAACCGTCAAAACCATCATCAGAACATTGGTGCAAAAACATAGGTCCATCATTCTTTATAAATTGCAAGATAACAAACCAACCACCATTACTTCCTGTATAATTATCACAATCCAGATTTACTAAAATATCATTTTGCGCCAACATATGCGCAGTATTTTTTGCTATAGAAGCATGCCAATAAACCATCTCTTCTGTATAAAAGTACTTTAGATATCCAGACCGTATTTCATGTTTAAAGTTATCAGATATCCATTTACGAAGTCCGTCCGTACTTCCGAAATCTACGAGCACAAATTCTACTATTTCTTGCAATCTGCGATTATCCTCTAGATTTTGAGGAAGAGTCTTTTTAATCTGATAAAATCTATTCTTACAAGTAATGCAGAATGAAATTTTAGGAGTCTGAGAATTATCAATCATAATAGTTTTATAGATGTTTTATTATAAATGCAAAGTAATCAAATCCAACACAGAAAACGGTTTATTCTTTATCATAAAAGGTTTGTTATCTATCATTATAGAGCTATTATCCATCTTTACAGGTTTATATGCTATCATTCTCCACACCCGTACATTTCCAAAATATCAACCGATTCAGAACTCCTCTATTTAATAAATAATGGTATCCAATTTGCAACCTTATTATGGTCTTGGTACGGAGCAGAGCCCCAGTGTGGAATTTTTCCACACCCCATTCCACACTTTCCACACAATTCCACACTGTGCCACACTTCCCCACTCACTTTTCATCATTAATTATCAACCATTTACCTAAAATTCATATCTTCTGGCACGTGCTTTGCAACTATAATTTACGTAAGCGCAAAGCTTCCTAAAGCAAAAAGGAAACCTAAACTTTCAACTATAAAATATATTTAGTATAATTCTAAAAAAGCAAATGATTATGAAAAAGTTAGTATTAGTAGCAGCCCTGTTTATGTTTGTTTGTGGTGGTTCTTTCGTGGCAAACGCTCAGGATCCGGTGAAAACTCAACAGCAACAACCGGCAACGGAAAAAACTGAAGAGCCTAAAGCCACTGAGCCTGCCAAGGAAGAACCCAAAGCAGAAGAACCGAAAGCTGAAGAGCCCAAAGCTGAAGCTCCTGCCAACGGTACTCCTGCAACGGAAACACCTGCACAGCCTGCTGAATAATAGTAAGCACACTGACAACAAAAGCCGTCCCCTACTTGTCTATTCTGGGGGATGGCTTTTGTCGTTTTCAGACACAAGAACATCATCTTATTATAATAACGGATCTAATCAACAAGCACAAAATACCTAAACATAGGTATTGTTCAAAAGGGAAATATAGCGGTACTTTGCAAGTAATAAATTATATTTCGAATTTACTATGGAGTCTTTATAAAAACACACATGAAAACAAAATCATTCATCATACCCTTTTTGCTATTCCAAGCTCTTCTCTTTACAGGAAGCAATCTGCTATATGCCATCCCTGCCCGGCCGGGAGTTATCACCGTAACCCAAAGTGACGGTACCCGCCTCAAAATACGCATTTATGGAGACGAATATTACCATTACACTATATCTGAAGAAGGCTATACGCTGACTTCCGGATCTGATGGAGATTATTATTATGCAACCCTTTCACCCAACGGGCAGTTGGCCTCTACCGGTGTCAAAGCACGTCCGATGGGTAAATTAAGCAATTCCGAAAGGCAACAGTTAGGACAAGGATTCACACAAGGACTTCGCCCCCTATCTCCCACAGCCCACAAACAGCAGATGATGCGCAGTGCCCAGAATAAAAGCAACTCTTCCAACACGCGAACAATAAACGGATTCACTCCGCCGGAACGTTTTATAGATAATGGATTTGCTACCACAGGTAAGCAAAAAGGACTTGTATTATTGGCCGAATTTCCGGATGTGCCTTTTACTATAGGTAGCAAAGGACACTTCGAAGATATGCTGAACAGCAAGAATTACAGTGAGAACGGTGCAACAGGCAGTGCATGGCAATACTATTATGACAACAGTAACGGACGTTTCGACCCGGAATTTGTAGTTGTAGGTCCTTATACCCTGCCACACGAACGTAGCTACTACACCGCCAATGATGACGAACTTGCCTACGAAATGGTAGTGGACGTCTGCCGGATGGCCTACGCCAACGGCATTGACTTTGGTCCTTATTCCGAAGCAGGCGTCATGCGTGACGTATTCGTCTTTTACTCCGGTGGCGGTGAAGCGGACGGAAGCGATCCTGAAGGTATCTGGCCTCACCGCTACAGCGTAGCATATAAGGGCACTTACACTTTCGGAGGTAACCGGCTCGCTGGTTACGCCTGTGCCGGAGAACTCTCCAAGTACGAAGATGGAAACAACAAATTCACTTCCATCGGCACGTTCTGTCATGAGTTCGGACACGTTCTGGGATGGCCTGATCTTTATGATACGAATTACACCACCAACGGGCAGGCTGCCGGTCCCGGTACCTATTCGCTGATGGCCAGTGGCAGCTACAACAACGACAGTCGTACTCCACCGGCACTGAGCATTCTGGAACGTTGGATGATAGGTTGGGCAGAGCCCGAAGTTCTGAACACCTCAGGAAAATTCCGCCTGGCTCCCGTCCATCAGGATAAAGGTTATCTGATAGGAACCGATACGGACAATGATTATTTCCTGCTGGAATACCGGGGTACGGGCGACAATGTATGGGATATTCCAGATTATTACAGTTATCACGAAAGCCAGGGCACATCGGGGCTTTTAGTCTATCACATAGATTATACCACACCCTCCAAATGGCTGACGTACAATTCGGTAAATACCATAGCAGGCCACGAGTGCATGAAAGTAGTCTGTTCGTATCCCAATGCGACAAATGCTGTGTATTACTCCCGTTACAGCTTCTTTCCCGGCGTATACAAAGTGACCAGCCTTATGTCCGCTAAACAAAAAGATTTCCGCTCCTGGAAAGGGGGGAACACAAAGGTGAATATATTGGAGATCGCCACGGTTGACGACTATATCTTGCTAACCGTGGATGATACTTACTTCGGTATGTCTGACTATCATGTGCAAGCATACCAATACGATGCCCTTGTGACATGGCAAGACAACATCGGAAAGAAATGGACAGTAACCTGGAAACCGACAGGAAGTACAGAGGTTGCAAGTTCGCAAACAACTACATCAACAGAATGTCATATAAACGGTTTGCAACCCGGCAAGCAATATGAAGTCACTATCCTAAATTCCAACGAAATAGAGCATACACTCTCGGTTACTACCCAACGGAAAGGGCTCTACTACCCACGCATCGAGCAGTCGATTCCAGTCAACAGTTCGGAGAATCCCATATTGTTCCATCTGGCGGACTGCGAGGATATAAAGGCCGAAAAATGGTATATAGATGGAAAGGAAAGTAAAAACTACATCAGACTCGAAACCGGAGAACATAGTATCCAGGCAGAAATCACCCGTTCGGACGGCAACAAAGAGTATATTATGCAATATATCACTATCCAATAATAGAAATACTTATGAAAACATTCAAATATATCCTGCTACTGATCAGCGTCTCTTTACTATACGCCTGCTCAAAAGATGAAAATGACCTTTACAAAGAAGAACGTAGCAGCCTGCTATCTTCCACGCAAATAGGAATCTACCAGAACGGGAAAGCATTATTGCTCTTCGACAAGCAGGCACATCAATACTATTGCAATCCCTCACAAAAGCTCTTTCGCATACAGGATGCGCAAGGGAAGCAATACACAGCTCTTCAACTGAATGCCCTTCCCTCGGGGCAAGAAAGGACAGACGGGAAAGTGGAAGGAAACATGGGTATCAAGCTCGACGGAATAACACAGTTATATATTCTCCAATCAGACGAACAGTTTGTATGGCTATGGTCGGATGATATATGCATCGGATTCATTTTACCCAACATTGGCCTTTCAGGTTTATAGAAACTGTACTTTTGAAATACCTATATATTGTTATCATTCACGTTATTTAAAGAAAATATACCGACTTTTAGCGATTGCTGATCGTGCACAGATCCAATAACTTTGCAACTCCAAAAAGTGCATAAATCAATGTCGCGTAAAGTCATATACATAATACTAAGTTACCTCTTGTTCTTCACTACCTGGTGTTCCGCACAATCATTTTACAAATTTAGCGGACAAATACTTGACGCCCAGGAGAAAGAGCCCCTTCCTTTCGCCACTATTCGCATGAAATCCGATGAAGGCAAATTCTACGGAAGTACGAGCGACGAGAACGGCAGGTTCAATATCACCCATATAGAGAGCGGACACTACCATATCACAGTCTCCTATATAGGATATGAGAAACAGGAAAGATCCATCGACCTGACTAATAACATGTCATTGATATTCTCGTTGAAACCGTCTTCCACTGCATTACGAGAAGTGGTAGTGACAGCTTCTGAGTCAAAAGGAATAACCAGCGCCTCAAAGATAGACCGCACGGCAATGGAACATCTGCAACCTACAAGTTTCTCTGACTTGCTGGCACTATTGCCGGGAGGGAAGACCAGCGATCCCAAGATGAACGGCGCCAAAAACATTACCTTGCGCGAGGTAGGCACCAGCAGTTCCAACTACAATACTTCTTCTTTAGGAACCAAGTTCATCATTGATGGTGCTCCCATCAGTACAGATGCCAATATGCAGCGGTTGCTCACTGACCCCAACACGACGTTTGACGCATATAACGCCGTGAATGCTGGCGTAGACATGCGTAACATTTCCACCGATAACATCGAAAGCGTGGAAATCATCCGCGGTATTCCTTCCGTGGAATACAACGACCTGACCAGTGGTGTAGTCATTATCAAGCAAAAGCAGAAAGCCACCCCGGTGGAGGCACGCATCAAAGCAGATCAATACGGTAAACTGTTTTCCATAGGCAAAGGTGTGGAATGGAAAGATCAAAGAACCGTTCTGTCAGCAGATGCAGGGTTTCTCGACTCGTACAATGATCCGCGGGACCGCCTCAACAATTTCAAGCGCATCAATGCATCCGTACGCCTCAACAAAAAGTGGCTGCTTGGAAATGAACATCGCTTGAACTGGACCGCCGGCATCAGTTATTCAGGTAATATAGATAATGTAAAAACCGACCCGGACATACAAACACAACAAGAAGACAATTACAAATCGAGCTATCACTCCGGCCGATGGAACAGTTCGTTAAATTGGATTGCCCCACAGGACAAAGCATTCAAAGGGGTGACACTGGATCTGTCTGCTAACATGTCGTGGGATAAGATAGAACGAAGTAAGTTCATCCAGTTGGATCGCGACCGCACCGTACCCACCCATATGGAAGAAGGTGAATATGACGCTGAAATACTGCCTTATAAATATACTGCTCACGTAACTGTAGATGGAAGGCCTCTAAATTTATATGCCAAGGTAAAAACAAAGTTCGAGTTACAAACGTGGAACGCTACACACCGAATCCAAGTAGGTGCTTCATGGACTTATGCCAAAAATCTAGGAGACGGGCAAGTGTACGACCTAAGCCGCCCACTTAACCCGGGCAGCTCTTATACACGTCCCCGCAAGTACAGTGACATTCCGGCGAGCGAGCAAATTGCACTATTCGTGGAAGATCAGATAGGTATTCCCATAGGTAAGCATCACCTGGAAGTCCAGGCCGGAATAGGTAGCAGCATGCTGCTGAACCTGAACAGCCGGTATGCCCTCAGCGGCAAGCCTTATTTTGATCCGCGCATTAATGCCCAATGGAGTTTCCCTGCAATAGGCATTGGCAATAACGACTTGAATATAAACGTTTCCGGCGGCTTCGGATGGTTGACCAAAACGCCTACGTTGGCGCAATTGTACCCCAACAAGTTGTATATGGACTTCGTACAACTGAATTATTGGAACGCCAATCCGGACTATAAGCGCATGAATCTGCGTACTTACATCGTAGATCCGGTGAACTATAACCTAAAGGCAGCACGTAACTTTAAATGGGAAGTGCGCTTGGGCATGGAATTTCACAGGAACGATTTCTCCATCACTTATTTTCGCGAACGCATGAGTTCCGGTTTCCGTTCGATGGCGAATTATTCCCCTTATTCTTATAAAAAATACGATGCCAGCGACATAGACGGTTCAGAACTGACAGGACCTCCCTCACTGGAAGGCATGCCTTACTCAGAGGTAAGCGTACTGAACGGATACTCTTACACCGGAAACGGCAGTCTGACGCTGAAAGAAGGTATCGAGTTCCAATTCGCCTCGGAACGTTTCAAAAAAATAAATTCTAAACTCACCATTAACGGTGCCTGGCTACGTACCAACTACGAGAATAGTCTGCCCATACAGAAATCTGTGTCGAAAGTTATCGGCAATGTCGCCTTGAGCGATATGTATATAGGTCTTTACGAATCGGACGACCGTTATTCCTACGAACAGTTCAACAGCAACTTCATAGTAGACACCTGGTTGGACAAATTGGGAATAAAACTTTCGGCCACCGTAGAGTGCACTTGGTTCTACAGCAAGCAAACTAAAGAGAGAAGCGGTGTGCCCATCTCGTACATAGATGCCACAGGAACCGTATCGCCATACACGGATGCGGACAAGACGGATACTTATAAACAGCATCTGACACTGAGCTATAATCAGGAACAGTTCGAAAAGAGTACCGACCCGTTCTACATGTATGTCAATTTCAAGGCAACTAAAGACTTCGGCAAGAATCTGTCAATAGCCCTCTTTGCCGACCGCATTCTGGACTATGTGCCCGATTATACCCAAAAAGGATACCTCATCAGAAGAACAGCAGCCAGCCCTTACTTCGGGATGGAACTTAATATAAAACTTTAATATGATAACAAAGAAAAAGAAAATGAAAATGAAACATTACCTTTACGTAGCCTGCATGTTTATTGCAGCCTTGGCATTCACCGCCTGTAGTGACGATGATGACAACAGTGTAAAACTGGCCAATGTAACATTGCATTTCAACGCACCGTCTGAATTGCAGAGTTATAACCCTACAATCGGTATTCAGGAGCTGACCCTGAAGAATATCAATACCGGAGAAACAACTTCCGTTGTGAAACCCGGCACCCGTGCAACTACATCCAATGCCAGTATCACGGTAAGTGTACCCGAGGGCTTATATACCATCAGTATGGAAGGTTCCCTAAGTTATAAGCTGAATGATGAAATGGTATACACAAAAATGCGCGCCTACCAGGAATCTGTGACCTTCACCGAAGCTACTGGCACATCTCCCCTCGACGTAACCGGTTATGTATATAACTCCAGTGAAGAAGGAGGCAATTTCGTTATCGCCGAAATTTTCTTCACCGGTACCGTTACTCCGGAAGAGAAACAATATACCGGTGACAAATACTTCCGTATTTACAACAACTCCGGCGACACGCTTTGCGCAGACGGATTGACAATCGCCGAATCAGCCTTCATGACTACAAGTAAATATGACTACACACCTGATATCATGAATGAGGCATTCTCCACAAAAGCCATTTATCGTATCCCGTTAGGCGGAAAGATCATGGTTCCTCCCGGCGAATCTTTGCTGTTATGCGATATAGGCATGGATCACACAGTTGCCAACAGTAACTCATTCGACTTGACAAAGGCTGACTTTGAATGGTACGATGTATCCTCAAATCCAAGTTTTGAAGACACAGACACTGAAGTTCCGAACTTGGAAAAGATATACTGTTATACAGCAACCATCTGGGGGCCACATAACCGTGGCTTTACCTCATTTGCACTGGCACGTTTGGGAGATGACGAAAACAACCAACTCAGTAAGGAGGATTATCTGAAAGACTATGCTTACACCTACGAATATAACATGATTATCGGTGGTAACGTCTATCCTATGAGCGGTGACGCCTACAAGATTCCTAACAAATGGATTCTGGATGCTGTGAATCTCAGTGTGGAAAGCGAATACGTATGGAATGTAACATCTCCTGCACTGGATAGAGGCTGGACGTATTGTGGAAAGGTAAATCAAGACAAGACGCGTTATGGCAAAAGTGTGCGCCGCAAAGTACTTTCCGGTAAAACATTGCAGGATACAAACGACTCCAGCGTAGATTTTCTGCCTGAACAACCTGCCGATCCGTATTACAAGTTTCACGAGTAATCACAATTTCTCACTAACAAGATGATCTTACGATTTATATCTTCATTCATCCTCGTTGTAGCGACCGTATCCTCCTTTGCACAAAAGGGGGACACGGTCTTGATTCAGAAACGGGCTTATGAGCGCTCAGCAGTAAGGCAAAATTTCATAATAACGCCTTATCTGAACCCTGCTCTTAACTATTACCGCTACTCCGACTCATACTCTTCACTTTCCATTTCGGGAGACTGGGACAATGAGAGCCGCGCCCTGAATGCGCAGGAAGGTGACGGCTGGGGTGGATTCAAGGTAGCAGCCGACTCATATGTCCGCATGTCGGATGCCTCACGCATCTGGGGCAACGCTTACTACCACAACGGAGAGCGAAAGAACGTACAGTGGAACGAGAGTGCAGACTACGAGCTCATCTACCCGTACGTAATGGCAGACACCATAGGAGGAGATATAAAATCGGAAACCTACTTCTTCGAAGGCGGATATGCTGCTTCTCACGGACGATGGACATTTGGCGGGGAATTCTCATACCGCGCCCTGCTTGAATACAGGGATGTAGACCCGCGTCCACGTAATTCCATTGCCGATTTGCAGGGAAAAGCTGGTGCTTCTTATCAATTCAATAAACGATATGCCGTGGCTTTATCCGCTGAAGCCCATAAGTACAAACAAAATGGGGATATCACATATTATAATGAACTGGGAGTATCGAAAACGTTCCATCTCTCCGGCCTGGGAACAAGCTATACGCGTTTCGACGGTACCCGCAATACGGTGAGGTATCAGGGCCATATCTTCGGAGCAGGATTAGATTTGCTGCCAGTAAAAAGTGATGGAGGCTGGACAAGTTCGGTTTCCTACCAGCACGCTTTCTATGAAAAGATTCTGCCTGGCGCAAACGATCTCACGCTGAACGAGCTGGACGAGGATCGCTATCAGGGAGAAATAGCCTGGACTTCTGCCACTACCCGGAATCATAGTTGGGGAATAAAGGCAAATGCTGAATTCCGTGACCGGAAAGGTACAGAAATTCTTTATGGAGATGCTGTGAATAGTATTTATCCGCAGATTGCAACCGCTCAACAATTCGGAAGCGAACGACTCTGGAGTAACTTATCGGCTTTTTACGAGCAGGAGCAGACTAAAGTATGGCGCTGGAGCCTGCAACCAGCCGTAGGTTATCACTACAGGAAAGATACCTATAAAAGTCCTTCTAAAAAGGTGGAATACAGTCTGTTCGATACTTCTTTAGCTTTCACTTCTACCTGGAGATGGAAACAGGATATGCTCTTTGTGCGTATTTGGGGAGCACATCAGGAAAAATTAGATGCAACCCTGGATATCGGACAAGTGACACACCCTTATGCAATGACCATCCTGCAACAGAATTTCGATATGCAAAGTTCTGGAAATACCAGTTATGGAATTTCATTACGCTGGTCCAAAAATGTATTCAAAAACATGCTGGCTCACTTAGAAGCGGGTTGGCAACAAGCCAGATATACCAACAGTGAGAAAGGAACCTCCCTTTGGGTAAATGTCGGTTTATCTCTCTAAAAAAATTACTAACTAATTAATAAACATCGCAATGAAAACAAGAGTTCTTTTATTCGCAGCCATTGCTGCAACAACATTCACGTTCGTGGCCTGTGGCAACAAGCAAGCTAAAACTAATGAAACAGCCGCTGTAGAACAGTCCGGCGCTATGGAAATAGACAGCCTGCTCGCCAATGCAGAAACACTAGCTGACCAAGCCGTTACCATAGAAGGTGTATGTACGCACGCCTGCAAGCATGGTGCCACAAAAATATTCCTAATGGGTAGCGACGACACGCAGACGATTCGTGTGGAAGCCGGTGAATTAGGCTCTTTCGACACCAAATGTGTTAACAGCATTGTCCGCGTAAACGGCACGCTGAAAGAACAACGCGTGGACGAAGCCTACCTGCAACAATGGGAAGCCCAACTAAAAGCTGCCAATGCGGAGAAACATGGTGAAAGCGAAGGTGGATGCAGCAGCGAGAAGAAAGCTCGTGGTGAAACCGCCAATACACCGGAAAAACGTATCGCCGACTTCCGCGCCCAGATAGCCAAAAGACAAGCAGAAAGCGGAAAACCTTATTTGTCATTCTATTATCTGGAAGCCACGGATTATGAAATTCAATAAGGCCGGAATCACTTTACGCAAGTGGAGCCGTGTCATTCATCGTGATCTTTCATTTTTCTTTTCCGGAATGGTATTGATTTATGCCATTTCCGGAATTGTCATGAATCACCGGAACACCATTAATCCGAATTATTCAGTGGAAAGGCAGGAATATGCCATTACTGAAATACTTCCGGTGCAGTCTGACTTTAAGAAGGAAGATGTACTGAAATTGCTGGTACCGCTAGGCGAAGAGGGCAATTACACCAAACATTACTTTCCACAGGAAAACCTAATGAAGGTATTTTTGAAAGGTGGGTCCAGTTTAGTGGTAGAGTTATCTACCCGGCATGCTGTTTATGAGAAGCTGACACGACGCCCGCTACTGAGCGCACTCACAAAGCTGCATTACAACCCCGGTAGTTGGTGGACTCATTTTGCCGACTTATTTGCCGCAGGGCTCATTATTATCACCGTCTCCGGTATAATTATGATAAAAGGCCCGAAAGGATTATGGGGACGGGGAGGCATAGAATTAGCAGCAGGCATTATTATCCCCCTTCTTTTTCTTTTTTTATAACCATAACAACAAAAATCAATGGAGAACATCATTGAATGTAATAACCTGACGCATTATTATGGCAAACGGTTAATTTACGAGAACCTCAGTTTCACCGTACCCAAAGGACGTATTCTGGGACTGTTAGGAAAAAATGGTACAGGAAAAACCACTACCATCAATATATTGAGTGGTTATCTCAAACCACGTTCCGGCCAATGTGCCATCTTCGGTCAGGATATTCAGACTATGGCCCCCTCTCTCCGCCGGAACATAGGTCTGCTCATCGAAGGACACGTGCAATATCAGTTCATGACTATTCAGCAAATAGAAAAATTCTATTCGGCTTTTTACCCCAAACAATGGAAAAAGGAAGCTTACTACGAATTAATGAACAAACTGAAAGTGGCGCCGAAACAGCGTATTTCGAGAATGTCCTGCGGACAACGCTCGCAGGTAGCTTTAGGACTAATCCTGGCGCAGAATCCGGAACTACTGGTACTGGATGATTTTTCTCTGGGCTTAGACCCGGGATACCGCCGCCTGTTTGTGGACTACCTGCGCGACTATGCCCGTTCCGAAAACAAAACAGTATTCTTGACTTCACACATCATACAGGATATGGAACGTCTTATAGACGACTGCATCATCATGGATTATGGAAAAATACTGATTCAACAGCCCATAAAAGAATTGCTGGACAACGTACGCCGATATACATGCACGGTTCCCGAAGGATATAAATTGCCGGAAACAGACGTTTTCTACCATCCGTCCGTGATACGCAATACGCTGGAAACTTACTCATTCCTGCAACAGCCGGAAGCGGAAACTCATCTGAAATCGATGCAAACACCCTACAGCAACCTCAAATGCGAGACTGTAAATCTGGAAGACGCCTTCATCGGCCTAACTGGAAAATACTAAATTCACCTAAAAAGATATTGAAGATAAAATGAATGCTATATTTTTTAAAGAATGGATCAAGACACGCTGGTACCTGCTGCTTGCCTGCATTGTAACTCTAGGCTTTGCAGGATATTCGATGTTACGCATCAACCGGGTAGTGGAACTGAAAGGAGCTGCCCATGTCTGGGAAGTCATGCTTTCACGTGATGCTGTGTTTGTGAACCTGCTGGAATATGCGCCTCTGCTAGTCGGTATTCTTCTTGCACTAGTGCAGTTCATTCCCGAGATGTACCATAAGTGTCTGAAACTGACCCTGCATTTACCTTATCCGCAACTAAAAATGATTAACCTCATGCTTCTTTACGGTTTGCTGACATTAGTAATATGCTTTGCTACCAATTATATCCTAATGTTTGTGTATCTACAGGGTATACTCGCTCCTGAACTATATTCACGCATACTACTGACAGCTCTTCCGTGGTATATAGCGGGAATATGCGCCTATCTGCTCATTGCCTGGGTATGTCTGGAACCTACCTGGAAACGCAGAGTACTCAACCTCGTGATAAGCGTTCTGCTACTCCGGGTATTCTTCCTTTCATCCGATCCGGAAGCTTACAACGGTTTCCTTCCATGGTTGACGATTTATAGTCTGCTGACAATCAGCTTTTCTTGGCTTTCTGTTCTACGCTTCAAAGCCGGTAAGCAGGATTAAAATGATGTACATATATTAATAAAGAAAGAAAAATGAAACGTTTTAGTATAATATTCCTCTGTATTACACTAGTGTTGCTGCTCCTGTGGCAGTTACCCTGGTGTTACACCTTTTTTGCAGCTAAACCTTCACGCACGCCTTTTTCCATGTACAGTTGCGTTATAGGTGATTTCTTGTCTATGGGGTATGAAGAAAGCGTCGGACTGATACGCCGGGATCAGTCGGGCAATAATTACACTCAAGAGCAGACAGACAGCATTCTGCCCTTATTCTACGTGCGCCAGTTAATGGCCGATGAACGCTTTCCAGACAGTCTAATGGGGGTTCCCGTAAGTCCGCGTCAAGTACAAATCACGAACTTTAACTTCCGTGTTTCTGCTGCGGATATCAACGCCCCTTCCGTTCCCCTCTACCCTTTACTGGAAAGTATGTCAGGAAGAGTAGACCTGAAGATGCCGGATGACGTATTCCGCATCACCCCCCATGGAATTGAATTTATCGTAATGGAAAATAACACTATAGATCAGGAGAAAAGCAAAGTCTTCACGGAAGTTTTAAAGAAAAAAGAGTTTCGCTTTCCGGCACAGTATGTAGCAGGTAATCCTAGCACCCGCAAAGAGTATGATGAAGGGTACCTGATACTGGATGCCGAAGGAAAACTGTTTCATATGAAGCAAACCCAAGGACGTCCTTATGTACGTGCTATTCCCCTGCCTGAAGGATTAAATGCCAAATATCTATTTATTACAGAGTTTCAGGACCGCAAGACGTTAGGATATATAACGGACGTGAACAACAACTTCTACGTACTGAAGAATAAAACCTATGAAGTAATAAAGACCGGCCTTCCTTCTTATAATCCGGAAACAGATAATTTTTCCATTTTCGGTAATATGTTTGACTGGACCGTATGCGTCACTACGGATACAGCAGAAGAGTATTATGCACTGGATGCGGATGATTATTCACTCATCAAGTCTGTCAGCTTCCCAAGAAAGAGTAACAGCATACCGGGATTACGTTTTACTTCCTCTCAGGATAAATATGTGAAACCACGCTTCTAAATACCAAAATCCCTATTTCTCATGCATAAACTAAGTTATTGAGAAATAGGGATATTTTAAATACTGCACAAATCATTAGCAGACAGATAACTGCGTCTGCTAATATTTTTTATAATCAAACCAATCAAAAGAAGCCTTCTTTTTACTTACTTTACCATTACTGCTGGCATACATTCCTACAAAAGGTCCAATAAATCCCTTAGCAATATTAGTACTGCACACTGTTGCATCTAAATTCTCTCCTATGAATTTCAAATCATCCTCAGATGCTCCATATAAAAAAGAATATTTTAACCCATTTCCTTCTATAGCCAAAATAACTTCATTCCCTTCATAAGGTACTCTGTTTAAAATAATTTCAGTCCCATCTTTTACCATTATGAGGCGAAGCTCCCGCGGTGTCTTCTCTTTACCAACCATAACCATACGGTATTGGAATCTATCATTTTGCATAATAATCATCCCAGCCTCCTCATTAACTGAAGAGGGTTTAAAAGCCATAGAAACAGCAGCTTTAAAATGATGATCTTCTACCCGGCGTGCAACCAATGAGGGGTTAGTTAATTCAGTAGCCTTCTGTGGTCTCAAATTAAGAAGTAAGTTTGAATTTTTCAACTCATACCATTTTTCAAAAGGTGTTCGTAGAAAGTTCCAGCAGTATCTTAATGAATCCGAATCAAAATCATCACGAATCGGCAATAAGTCTACCGGAAACTCTGGTAAATTAGGAAATTTATCTTCCATCAACACTCTACCAATCCCTGGATTAAAAATTGGCTGTTCTCCTTGAAAAGAAACTGAAGTCAAAAATGTTTCCCGTCCTAACATATTATATCCTTCTATAGGTCGCACTCCCAACATGACAGCATACCAGTCATCATTCTGTGTTTGAATCAGATCAGCATGCCCAACAGTGGTTATATCTATTTCATTTCCCAAATGTCTATGTGTCAATACAGGATTACAAATAAATGGAATATAAGGACCTGTCACCTGATCGGATGTGAAAACAGAAACTGCATGATTCTCCCAAGTTCCCCCTTCTGCTATTAGCAAATAGTATTTTCCTTTAATCTTATAAATATGCGGTGCTTCCGCATACGGACTATTGATAGCATAACCACTTGAAACAATATGTCGTTTACCTATAAACTCACCAGTGGCTAAATCTAATTGCTGAACATAAATACGATCCTCAGCCGGATAGCTTCGAGGCGGGATTTTATCATTGCCATTGATGCTACCACAATACCAAACTTTTCCATCATCATCAAAGAAAAGAGAAGGGTCAATACCTGGAGCATCTTTTATAAAAATAGGCTCACTGTAAGGTCCCTCAGGATTCTTTGCTGTCACAAAAAAGTTTCCTCCACAACCGGTAGCAGTACATATCACATAATATAATCCATTATGATAGCGAATCGTAGGTGCCCAAAGTCCCCATGAAGCTTTCAAGCCATCTTTCATTTGTAATTGAGAAGGTCTATTCAAGACATGTCCAATCTGTTCCCAGTTCACTAAGTCTTTACTATGGAAAATCGGTAATCCCGGAAACCACTCAAAGGAAGAAGTTACCATATAATAATCCTCTCCCACCCTACATAAGGAGGGGTCCGGATGAAATCCCGGCAATATAGGATTCTTAAATGTTTTCTGCGCAGAAGCGCTGACTGTCAACATCAAAAACAAAGTGAGTAAACACCCTTGTACAATCTTTATCATATCATATAATTTTAATTATTTATAGTCTTAGCAAAATTCTTTGGAAGCATCTCAAAATGCTGCTGAAAACACTTCGTAAAATACGATGAACTGGTAAACCCTGTCAAGGAAGCTATTTCATTCACCCGATAATTACCCTCTTGAAGGAGTACAGCCGCCCTCTTCAGACGATGCAACCTAATATAATCATTTGGAGTCAAATCGGACAAACCCTTGATTTTACGATGCAAACTGGAACGACTCATATTCAATTTCTCCGCCAGTAAATCAACACTGAACTGCAAATTTGCCAGATTAGCTTCAATTACAGCATTTACTTTTTGCAAAAAGAGCTCATCTGCTTTTGTTAAAGCTACTACATTGGCTTCTGTCAAAGGACGCTTACTGAACAACTCTTTTACAAGTTTCCGGTTCTTCAATAAACTTTGCACTTGTGCCTGCAAATACTCTAAAGAAAAAGGCTTCTCAATATAAGCATCCGCTCCAAGCTCCAATCCCTCTATCTTCGATTGCAAATTAGATTTTGCTGTTAATAAAATAACCGGAATATGACTATATTCAACCTGAGATTTTATTGTTTCAAGTAATTCCATTCCATCCATATTCGGCATCATAATATCACTAATTACAAGATCAACTTCAGCTTCATTCAAAACTTTAATTGCTTCCAGACCATCCATCGCCCGAAGCACTTCATAATTACTCATCATTTTCTTACTGATAAACTCAAGCATCTCCAGATTATCCTCTACAATAAGAACCGTCTGTTGCACTTTTTCCACATCTATATCATTCGTAACAAGCGATTCTTCTTCATTCAGTTTTTCATTTCTTATCGCATGAGAATAAGGAAGCCGCAATAGAAACCTGTTGTTCTCCGTACAAGTAATATCCAATTGCAAACTGCCTCCATGTAATTCGGCCAATGACCGAGCTAACGGTAGGCCTAAACCTCTGCCAGAACCGACTTGTCCTTGTGATGACACCTGTACGAAGGGCTCAAAAATCTTTTCTCGCATTTGTTGTGATATCACTTCACCATCATTCTCCACACTAATAAAAAAAGACTCCTTATCAACTTTAGCAAGAACCATGCTTATATATGTAGAAGAATACTTTAAAGCGTTAGTGAAGAGGTTACTGATAATCTTAGTGAAAGCTTCCACATCCACTTCTGCCGATAATGGAGATTCCGGCAAAGAAATATCAAACCGGATACCTTGTTGTTCTGCAGGAAGTTTAAAACGATCATAAATAGTTTGAGACAACAAAACAACATCAATCTGCTCAAATTTCATCCTCATCTGTTTGGCCTCTATCCGACGGAAATCAAGTAATTGATAAGTTAATGACAATAATCTTTCTGTATTTTTCATTACCGTATCCAATGATTCCTTTGTTTCAACATCAAACGACTTATTATGGATAATATATTCCAAAGGTCCCTTTATCAGGGTCAAAGGAGTTTTTATCTCATGAGCAATATTAGTAAAAAACTCTATTTTGGCATGGTATGATTCACGTTCTTTCTCTTGTTCTACCCTTAGTATCAACTTCTTTTGCTTTTGGTATATTCTTCTTTTAACATAAAAATAAAACATAATAAATGCAATCAGTAAAAGTGCTCCATAAAAGGTATAAGCCCATGAACTCGCCCACCAAGGTGGAAGAATACAAATATCCAAAGTACAAGTTTCTTTCCATTCCCCAGTACTATTAGAAGATTTTATCCGTAACTTATAGTTTCCGGGACGCAAATTTGAATAAGATATCCGAGGAGTATTATCTACCAATATCCAATCTTTATCCAGTCCTTCTAACTTAATATAACACATATTCTTTTGAGAAGCTCCATAACGCAAAACCGCATAATCAAAACTAATAAAATTCTGATTATAATCAAGTGTTAATTCTTTCGTATAAGTAATCGACTGTTTTAATGGAGAATTTACACCGGGACGCACATCTTTATTATGAAGCTGAAAATTAGTAAGAAACACAGGAGGAAAAGTTAAATCATCCTTTATTTCAGAAGGATCTACAACCGACAAACCTTCAATAGTACCAAAATATAAACGATTTTGTGCATCTCTGAATGCAGAATTAAAATTAAATTGGTTCGTTAATAATCCATCACTTTTCGTAAATACACGAATCTTGTTTGTAGACGGATTTATCCGGACCAAACCTCTGTTAGTCCCTACCCAAATATTCCCCAAATTATCCTGAACAGCCTTATAAGCCATATCATCCGGCAGTCCATTTGACATAGAATAACGGATCATACTATCCTGGACAATATCATAACATATCAACCCATATCCAGACGTAGCAATCCAAAGTCGTTTTTCAATATCTTCAAAAACACTTAGTATTCTGTTTATGGAATATCCTGTTTTTTGATGCAATATTTCCTGATAATTTATTATTTTTCCATCAATAGTATAGCAAATCAGGCTATTGCCTATTGAAGCCAGCCATATATTCCCTTTTGAATCTTCACATATATTGTGTACATATATATCCTCAAGACCTTTTACAGGGGTAAACTTTCCGGTCGATCGTTCAAACCAATATACTCCCTTTTGAGTACATATCCAAATACGTTTCCGTTGATCATAACAAATGGAATAGATAGAGTTATCCACATTATATTTATTATCAGAAATATAATAACGTGAGATTTCTCTTGTCTGTAAATTATAAATATTAAGTCCACCAGAAAACACTCCGATATACAATTCGTCACCAATGATTTTCATACCATGCACATTGTAATGATCAAGTCCAATATCCATTGGAATCATTGTTTTCGTTTCCGGATTAAAGCAATTCAAGCCAGCATCCTCAGTACCGATCCAAATATTCCCAATAGTATCCTGACAAATTTCCCTTACAGCCTTTCCCTTTAAAGAAAACTTATCAATCAAAGGATAATAGGACTCTATAAATCGGTTCTGAACCAAAGAAACATAATTGATACCACCAAAATAGGTACCAACCCATAAACCATTATCACGATCTTTGTAAACAGAATAAATAGCGTTATCAGACAATGACAAAGGATCAAAGTAATCCCGTTTCAAACGAGTAGTACGTTTTGTTGTCTCATCATAGCTATACAAACCTTTTTCCGTTGCAACCCAAAGAATATTTTCATCAATAAGGATATCATGTACAAATACGACTTCTCGTTCATCAACCCCAAGAGAAAGATTAGAAAAGCTTTTTTTACTCAGATCATACCGAATAATACCAGAATATTGAAAGCCCAAATAAATAAAATGCTCATTACCTGTGATTACCTGCAACTGGTCATTCGGAGATCTTAGGCAATCTATCTTTATAGAATGATACCTGCCTGAAGATTGATCCAATAAAAACAATCTTCCCTTGTCTCCGCCTAACCAAACACGGTTACTTCCATCTATCCACATAGCTGTGGACAAAAAAGTAGAATGTTCTTGTTCACTCTCCTTAAATGGATAAAACGAATAATCACCTGTTTCAGGTTTATAGCAATATACACCCGCCCCTTTCTCCAAAAAATAAATCCAACCATCTGAATTCACTTTAATAGAAATAATCATATTTGAAGGGGTATTCCCCTCCTTTGTTTTCAGATTAAAATACTCCAAAGAATCACCTTTAGCATCATAACGGGATATACCGTTAGCACCAACCCAAAGTGTCCCATTCCGATCTTCACACAAGGATAATATGTAATTTACATCAAATGGGATTTTTCCATTTATTCTATGGTGATACGTCTTTACTCTATTCCCATCATATCGGTTCAAACCATCACGGGTAGCAAACCACATAAATCCGCTCTGATCTTGCACGATAGAAGTTATATCATTATGTGAAAGGCCATCGTCCATGGAGAGATGAGTAAAATGAAATTGTCTACCCTCTGCTCCAAGCATTTGACAAGCGAACATTACGATACCAAACATTAATCTACGGAATAATCTCATTGCTTCATTATTTTAGGGTTCAGACACAAAATATATGCTATTTTTTATAATCAATCCACACCTTCATCTTGCCTGGATCTCTGTTATCCCATATATAATAAGGTATAAATTTCAAAGTTTCATCAACTGATGTTCCTATGATTTCAACTACCCCTAACCCGTCATTTCGAGTTGTAGTAAATGCCATATCCGAAGTAATAATAGCTTTTGTAATGGCAGGATTATCAATTTGTTCCAAGCAATATACTAACGGACCACGTTGAACAGCACGTTTGCCAACATTCGCCTTAACTCTCGGATCAGCCTCAACAAGCTCAACTTCCATATCCATACATAATTCAACCACATCTCCATCTCGCCAGTTATGTTCTAAAGTAGCATATCCTAGTTCAACTTTCGTATGTTCCCTCTGTCCGTTGTACGCTAACGTATACTGTTTACACCATCCTGGTATTCTAAACTTAAGACCTGCCTTGAATGGTTTTTCCGTTTTTATTTCAAAACGGATCTTACCTTCCCACGGATAATTTGTAACCTGTTTTATCTCAACACTATCACCTTGATAGTTTATATGCGCCGTACTACCAATATAAAGATTCACCCATATATTTTTATCTGATTTCGCATATAAATAATTACCAATAGAGGGCAGAAAACGTGATATCTGACTTGGACAACAAGCTGTTCTATACCATACTTTACGATGATGTGTACCATCTGTTTCAAGCGGATTTACATAAAAAAACTTATCTCCGGACAAAGAAATTCCAGCTAAAGCTCCATTGTACATAGAGCGCTCCAGAACATCCGCATACTTAGCATCCCCACTCAGTAAATTCATCCGGTTATTCCAAAAGACCATACCGACAGAAGCACAAGTTTCACAATAAGCTTTATCATTTGGTAAATCATAATCTTCTGTAAAACCTTCATTTTCCTTGGAAGAACCAATTCCTCCTGTCAGATACATATTACGGTCAACAACATCATGCCATAATGAATCCAATGCCACCATGTATTCTTTATCATTGGTTGCAGCAGCTACATCTGCCATAGCCGTAAACATATACATTGCACGCACAGCATGACCAGAGATTTTACGCTGTTCCTTTACCGGCAACAAATCCTGGTGGTATTCAGGACTATTCCAAGTTCCTAAACCATGCCCGCGTTGCGCTAATAACCATTTGGAGAAATCAAGATATCTGCTATCATGTGTTTTATAATACAGTTTCACTAAAGCTAGCTCTACTTCCTGATGCTCCGGTACCCATATTTTCTTATCCGGTCCAAAAGTGTCTATCAGATGATTGGCAAAACGGATAGCAACATCCAACAACTTACTTTTACCTGTTGCATCATCATAAGCAATGGCCGCTTCAATCAAATGCCCACAGCAGTACATCTCATGCTTATCCATGTCAGTCCAACGCTCGTCTATATTCCCAAGAAGATAATAAGTCATCAGATAACCATCTTCCATCTGAGCTTTTGATATATAATCAATGATAGTATCTATTTTAGCTTCTAGAGTAGGATTATCCTGATTCTTTAACGAATAAGCTACTCCCTCAATCATCTTATATAAGTCCGAATCATCATATACTAAACCTTCAAACTTACCCGGAATTACTCCTGCAGCAATAGCAAAATTACGTACTCTGTGTGTCGCATGCTCACATTGTTCAATGCAAACGCCCAAGGTTGTTGCAGCATGCGTCTCCAGTCTGGGTTTCCAAAACTGATCTGTTATAGTAACCTGAGAGAAATTTACAGGTTCCATTTTGCGCAAAAAAGGTACATCTTGCTGAGTGCAAGAACTAAACACCCATATACTCACCAACAAATAAATAAATCTTCTTATCATAGCATCTTTTTATTTATAAATTAACGGGTTCTCCAACTAAATCCACATTCTTCTCTACCACTGTTCCTTGTTTTAAAGACTGCATATCCGGTTGCTTCCCTCCAACAGACATCTTTATTGTACAGGGCATTACAATGACCCGTCCATCATCTTTTACAACTGATAAATCATCCGATTCAAGAAGAAAACGAATAGTCTTAGTCTCGCCTTTTTTTAATGAAACCCTTTTAAAACCTTTCAGCGAACGTATAGGAGTTACAAACGGGAGACTTTCATGAGAGATATAAACCTGTACTACTTCATCTCCATCCATATTTCCAGTATTGGTTACATCAACAGAAAATTCTATAGGATCATTAGTCGCAATTCGGGTAGGTATTTGCAAATTAGTATATCTGAAAGATGTATAACTCAGACCATATCCAAATTCATACAAGGGATCACCCGAAAAATAACGATATGTTCTACCCTGCATACCATAATCCTCAAAACCAGGCAACTGCTCTAAGGACTTATAAACAGTAACCGGTAAGCGCCCCGAAGGATTATAATCTCCCAATAAGATATCGGCTAAAGCAGTACCGGCTGATTGTCCACCGTACCATCCTTCCACAACAGCATTAACTTTTTGATGTTCGACAGGAATACTTAATGGGCTTCCGTTTTGCAAAACAAGTACCACCGGTTTCTTTAAGTCACAAATAGCAGCAACAAGCTCTTTCTGTGTATCTGGCAAATCAATCTCAGTACGATCTCCCCCTGCAAATCCTTTACTCTTTACGGTCATTTCTTCTCCTTCCAAGTTCTGATTGATTCCCATACACAATATTACAATGTCTGATTTCCGTGCGGCTGCAACAGCTCTTTTCATTAATACCTTATTATCAGCCCGTCCCCACAGAAGTTTAATCAAGGCATGGTTTACAATCTCATGTCTATACTCTATCCTTATTTTTATCATTTCACCAGCTTTACAAGAACGTAAATAGAAGTTTTTGCGAGGATGGTGAACATTCCCATATTGAAAAGTTAAAGAGTCATTTACAACAAACTTATAACCATAAAAGCCTTCCATTCCCAAAGCGTATCTACCAGTTTCAGGAATACGGACAAATGTTTCATAAACTGCTCCAAAATTATCAGCTGGCATATCTGAGTAAGGTGCTTTATCCCACCAAATGTTATTGATTTCTTTCTCAATCAAAGTATGTTTAGGATTACCCCACAAATTTGGATTATTATAATAAGCAGATCTCACTCCATTCTGTTTTCCCGTAACATCCGTAAACAAATAATCAGCGGGAATAGGCGCTATCTGTGGAAAATTCTCTGATAATTCACAACCAACCTCATACCGGATATCAGCTTCCGGAATTTTATTCCGAATACCCTGTAGCACAGTTACTCCATTTTTATTATACCCACAGTAATTCCCCCATAGAGTTTCCTCATCATTTGCCGTAGGACCAATCACTGCTATCTTTTTTATTGATTTCTTCAAGGGTAATATTCCATCATTCTTTAGTAGTACAACAGATTTATGCGCAGCTTCTAATGCAATTTGACGATTTCTGTCACTATCCACCACACTCATTGGAAGTTTAGCATACGGTACAATATCATCAGCATCGAACATACCTAACTTGAACCGGGCTCTGAATAATTTCATAACAGATTGATCGATTTCCTGTTCTGTTATCAAATTCCGCTCTACCGCTTCACGTAGTCCCCGATACGCAACACCACAATTCAAGTCAGTACCTCTCTTTACCGCAAGTGCGGCAGCTTCTGCCGCACTTGCAGTTATTTTATGATCAGTATAAAAATCCCGGATTGCTCCGCAATCAGAAACTACATATCCACTAAATCCCCATCTCTTCCGCAAATATTCCTGTAATAACTCACTGCTACCACAGCATGCCTCCCCTCTAAAGCGATTATAAGCACACATTACAGACTCTACATTTGTTTTTTCCACGACTTCTTTAAATGCAGGCAAATAAGTCTCAATCAAGTCTTTCTCAGAAGTTTCAGCATCAAATTCATGTCTTAGAGGTTCGGGACCACTATGCACCGCAAAATGTTTAATTGTAGCTATCGTTTTCAAATAATGTGGATCATTTCCCTGTAATCCTTTAACAAATTGCACAGCTAACTTTCCTGCCAGAAATGGATCTTCACCATAAGTTTCCTGCCCTCTTCCCCAACGCGGATCACGAAAGATATTAATATTAGGAGTCCAAAAAGTCAGTCCTTGATAAATGCCACGCTTCCCCTGTCGCACAAAATCATGATGTTTTGCACGTGCTTCATCGGAAATGGCATCAGCAATTCTAAACATCAATTCATCATCAAAAGCAGCAGCCATACCAATTCCCTGAGGAAAGACAGTAGCTTGACCAGCACGAGCCACTCCATGCAAACATTCATTCCACCAATTATAGGATGGAATACCCAAACGCTCAATAGCAGGTGATTGATACATCATTTGAGATATTTTCTCATCAAGAGTCATCCGACTTACTAAATCTTTAACTCTCTCTTCCACGTCCAATTTTGGATTCTGAAATGGATACTTAAATGATTGAGCAAAGGTTTTCATCAATGCTCCCCCCAAAAGAAGGGTAAAAACTATTATTATTTTTTTCTTATTTATCATAGTTTATACTGTCAAAGTAAAAAACAATCAATACATCAATCTGAAATAAAAAAGATTTTCTTCACGAAAGGATTCACTGACAAATTAATGTCAACGGACGAAGATATAGACCTGCCAAGTACTCTGCAATCACGAATAATCACATTATTAATATTATGTACATCATCTTTCCCGAAAATTTGTGATTCTACTCCATTTAAGTTAGTCAGTACATTAACATTTGAAATCTCAACTCCATCAATTGCACAATTACCAGTGCATTCCCGCCAACTATTATCTGTTATTTCAAAATCGACTAACCGAGGAGCTTCTGCTCCATTAAAATCGAAACCTTCAATAGTTATATTTTCAAACCGAACATTCTCAATACGCGCAGAATCAAAGCCATTAATAACCATTCCGCGTTTACATTTCACTACATCAATATTCTTAAATGTGACATCTCTAAAGTACTCAACGCAAGTCTCTGTACCAATCTTTGCTGCCGCAGAATTGCTAACAGTCAAGATATTGTCAAATAATATCCTCTCCGTAGCAAACACGCGTTCACTATCCAGACCTTTTACCACCACATTATCATCACCAGCATGAATCACTGCATTTACTAATGAACAATCCACAGAAGAGTCAAAATCGACTCCGTCCGTATTAGTCCAATTTTTATAAGGCCGATTATTTAAAATTTTAAGATTCTTCATGTGAAATCTTTCCGAACGATAAACCCGAGTATTCCAGAAAGTGGGATCACGAAGTACAACACCATCATAAAGCACATCCTTGCAATTAGAAGCATAGACCAAATGGAATTCACGTGCACCATTTCTCCGGAGTCCTGCCCATCCTGCACCGTCAACAGTCCCATATCCTAACATCTGGAAATTAGAAACACTGTCCATACGTATCAATGATTTATCCTGATAATCACTAGGATCTGTACTGCCCATTATCAAAGCCTCATCAGCCAAGAGAACGGTCATATTACTACGCATATACAACTCACCCGTATGATATTTACCTTTAGGAAAATAAAGTACCGCTTGTTTACGTGACGCTTCATCAATTGCCGCTTGAATTTTCTTGGTATCTTTACTTACTCCCGTAGTATCCACTCCGAACTTCAGAACATTGATAATTTCCTTATCACGTACTTGTGCCTGATAGTCTGTTACTGGATTAATCAGCAAATATAAATCCTCCAAATTATTGATTTTTACTAAGAGGTAAGCAGCCTTGTCAACAGTAAACAATAATCGATTACCTTCAGCTTTTGCCTTAATCCCTTTACGCAAAGGACTAATCACATAGCTTTGAATAGGATTATCAACAATTACCTCTATTTGTATTGGCTTCGTTTCATCATAAACCATTTGAGTATAATGAATAGGAATATCTATCTTACCTATCTTTTCAACAGACGCCTCTACCCCATTCACTTTCACACGAAATTGATTACTCAAAGGAGCATCACCTAGTCCCGAAATAAATCGGCAAGCATCAGATTCTCTTTCTCCATTTTCCGTAGAACATGCTATACAAAATAAACTAATTAATAAGTATACCCATAAATTCTTTCCCATATTCTTTCTTACATTTATTCAGTTATTAAAGCATCATGTAACAAATTATTCAAATATTCAATGCCATAACAGTCCGTTGAACGCATAAACCAGCCCTTTTCTTTAGACGATATGATGCAATCTTTCAGAACAGCTCCTTCAACCATCTTCATATCAATTACAGGGTATTTATCTGTCAACCGACAGGAAGCCAAATTATCTAATATAACGTTTGAAGCATTCGCTATAGAAAAAGGCGCCTGATTATTTGAAGACAGTAGTTCTACATTTCGTAAGGTCAACTGATTCACATTATTTGCCACCAACCCACGCTTACACTCTAATCGAATATTTTCTAAAATAATATCTTGAGGAGGTGCTTCTTGAAGTCCAATAATATTAATAGCCTGTTCTATATTATGACCTATTATATTTGAGTAACGAATATTCTTAAAGAATGGGGTTTCTTCTGTAACCGGGAATACACTTTCTGTAGTCCCTTCATATCCCATATCAATAGAAATACCTTCACGAAGGTCTTCCATGATAATGCCATTCGCTAACAGATTTTCAACCACACCTCCACGTCCACGTCCAGTTTTCACCCTTAAGCCGCGAAGCGTTCCTTTAAAAACACAATTCATTATTGTTACATTCCGAACGCCACCAGACATCTCACTGCCTATACCTACAGCACTTCTTCCATGGGCAAAAGTACAATTCATTATAGTGACATTCTCACACGGAATACCCACCTTACGCCCATGTTCATTATAACCTGATTTAAGGGTAATGCAATCATCTCCACAGTCAACATAACAATTAGAAATACGTACTCCATTACAAGATTCCGGGTTAATACCATCAGTATTCGGTGATTCATAAGGTTGTACTATAGAAACTCCCCGAATATTTACATTACGACAATAAACCGGATGAATGGTCCAAGACGGAGAATTTGTTATAGAAAGATCCGAAATTTGTACATTATTACATCGATATAAATTAATCATACGGGGACGAGGATACTTTAATGGAGAGCCTTTCGGATTATCGGGCTCACGCTCCCGAATACCACTTTGCATACGAATCTTATCCGTTTTCCAAAAGGCATCCCACCATACCTTACCCTGACCATCTATCTGTCCACGTCCGGTGATAGTTACATTTTCCAAATCGTGTCCGGTAAAAAGAGAAGCATATACCCTTCTGTTAATGCCTTCCCATGATCCCATTATCGCAGGAGTATTAGCTATATCATTATGAAAATAGATAACTGCACCTGAACAGACCTCAAAAACAATATTACTTCGTAAGAAAAGAGGGCCACTCAAATACTTTCCAGCCGGTACTATCACACGTCCGCCCCCATTAGCAGCTGCGGCATCAATGGTCTTTTGAATAGCAGCAGTACACAATGTTCCATTTCCCTTTGCTCCATAATCATTCACATTAAAGTATTGCGCAAACAAAGTGATCGGCATCAAACAAAAGAATGCTAATATTTTTTTCATCTTCATTTTTTCAGTATTTACTTATCTACAACATTTTAACTCAACTGGACCTAACAAACCTGAAGGCACACTCTCCCAATGCGAAGCATCAAAATTACGATATGCCACATCTACTAAAAAGAATGTTTGCCAAGGAACCTTATTTTTATCCAACCAAATTATCCGATTAGCATCTAAATTACGAACTTCAATACGAAGCTTATTATTCTTTTTTCTCAAAATTCCAGCATCTATATTTAGTTCAAAAGGAACTGACCACGAATTACCTACATACACACCGTTTATCCAAACTTTTGCCACTTCCCGGACATCTCCCAAAGCAAGTTGGTAATACGTGGCATGAACAGGCGGTAAGTCAAAATCTGTTTCATAAATACCTATGCCACTAAAATAAGATGCCATCGTATCCGGAGCCTCGGTCCAACTATCAACTTTTTGAATATGATAAGATGCCGGCAATTGAGGACTTCCCTCTTTAAAAGAAACATTCCAATTACCATCAATACGATAAGAAGCAATCTGTTCACTGTATTCCCATTGGAAAGATTCTCCATCATTATATAATTTAATGAAACAGGACTGTCCAGGAGCTAACTGCAAAAATATTCTATCCTTTTTTGTCCGGGCTATTCCACGTTTACCAGTCAATGGATTAAATAAAATGATCTCACTGGCAGACGGCATCCCCAACCGTATCCAACCTTCTTGGAATTCATTACTCTGATTTGCCACAAAATAAATAATTCCTTTCTCGTTTCTTTTACGGATATATTCCAATTGATGTTTGCCAAATTCTTCATTACAAACTCCAATGCTTTTCAGTGATTCAACATAATTAGCATTAACTATTACATTAGAACGATCTTTCAACCTCTTAAGCAAAGAAGCAAATTCAGAACGACGTGCTTCTATATTGTAATACCCCGGAACGTCACGAGGCATACGATAAGCAAAGATAATATTGATACCGGAGGCTGCCATTCTTTCTAATTGTTGCAAAGTTTCCAATGGCATTCGTTTACAACAAGGTACGACAATTGTCTTATATCGTGTATGTCCAGAAGTAATAATATGTCCGTCTACACTTTTGCACAAAGCAAGTTGCCTATCAGAAATATAATCAAAATCAAAACCTTCTCTTTTCAAAGTACGGGCAATATCCCCTATATCCTGCCTGTAAAACCAATTATCCGGATTATGAATAGTAAACATCATTAGTTTACTTCTACCATCCTCATCATCACATTCAGTCCACAAATCATGCATTGGCATATAAAGCAGCACTTCATTATCAGGCTGGCTATTCTGCAATAGATGTTGACAACGGGCTACATAAAGAGAAAAATCCGGCATTACTTCTTTAAATGGTGTTGTATGCCCAAAATCAGCAGCGGGATAGAAATGCCAACCGGGAAATGATATTTCTTTGGGAGAATATGCTCCACAAGTAAGCATTACATGATTTATTCCGCATACAAACAACTCGTCTATCTGTGGTTTGGCTTGTGAAAGAGCAACTTTAAAGTGATCTCCCAGCCAAGTTGCAGTTTCTGATGATGTGAGTTCCTTTCCCATCACATGTGAGGCAGAAGACGCAAATTTCAATAGCATCTTATCAGGGCGTCCAAACGACTTCTCATTATAAAGTGGGTCTATACGTACATTTTTTATATGCAATGGACTCGCCCCAAACGATTCTGTTTGAGGAATATCTGATGCTCCATACAAATCAAGCCAATTGGCAGGAGAACCATGAGCTTGTTCCACAGTTTTCACAGCATTTTTTCCAGCCCAATGATGCCAGACATTAACAAAATTATCCAATAGTAAATCAGAAATAGTTTCCCGATAATCACAAAGAACCCTACGGGATTCATCATTTCTATTTGTCGGATCAAGCAAATAAAGATAACGTCTCAAATCATATCCTCTACGTTTCTTAAACTCATCCAAAAATACAGGAGAATAATCGGCTCCATATACTTCATAAGAATCATTAAAAGTAGCCCTTAAAGCAGTAGAAGAAGAAAGAAACAATGAATCAAAACGTTCTAAATATTTTGCCACTGAAGTTTTGTTAAAATGGTCTATCACAAGTCCCTCACCACCTATTCCCGAACGCTTCGTCATTTGTCCGGTAGGAAGTGAAAACAATCCATAAACTTCCCATTTCTTTGCAGGAAACTTAAAACTAAATATACCATCAGTACTCACTTTTTCTGTTAGATCCAAATAATCACCATCAGTAGAATAGGCACTTAATACACTTAACTCACCCTTTTGTAATGTTGAGAGTGCTAATGAAACCTCTTCACCAGGCATTGCCGTAAATAACCTCTTTACTACTGAGTATTGTGCAGCCATGTCAGAAGTAACATTTGGACCACCAAAAGGCCATGCCGAAGTTAAAGAAGCATCTATCCGCATACCCGCTTCCTTAAATTTTTCTGCTGTATAATTCAACATTTCAATCCACTGAGAACTCATAAAAGGAATATACTTTGTCTCATACCCTTCTACCCCATATGTAGCTGCAATACTTGCTCCTCCATATCCCAGTTCCTTAAACTGCTGCAAATGCCACTCTATTCCTTCTTTATCAACTGCACTTCCCAACCAATACCACCAAAGCCAGGGACGTTCTGTCTCTTTAAAATCTGCTAAATCCTGCTGTTGAGCCCAACCTGGGACTGCATTCAGCAACATAAGCAATAATATACTTTTTAGGACCTGCCTTTTCATATTTTCGTTTTTCATTTATACTCAGTTATTTACAACAGTAATACTATGATAATTTATTTATTACCTATTAAAAAAACGGTTCCAATCAATCCTGAAGGTTCAAGTTCCCATCCAGCCGTATTAAATGAACGACGTTTAGGGTCAGCAATATAGCATTCTTGCCATGGCACTTGATGTCTATCCATGCCGATAATTCGGTTGGTAGCAAGATTTTGCACTCTGATCTCCAGTCTATTCCCCTTTTTTCTAAGTAAATCTGCATCAAAATCTACTTGATAAGGTACAGCCCAACTTTTACCAATAGACTTACCATTAATAAAAATTTCTGCCATTTCACGCACTTCCGAGAATTTCAGACGTATACGAGTAGCTTTTTCCAATCCAACAGGTAAATCGAAAGTTGTTCTATAAGTTCCTGTGCCACTGTAATAGCAATGAAGACTATCCCCAAGTTCAGTCCAGCTAGCCAAATTGGCTGTTAACACAGGCGACGGAACAGCCTCCCCCTTACCAAAATCAATAGTCCATTCTGTACGTAAAGGGATAACAGAGCCTTTAAAAGATTCATAAGGAACTTTGCTCTTTTTGCCACAGTCAGCAAACAATATTATAGATTGCCCAGGGGATAACTGAAGGGTAATCTGGCTTTTGTCCTTCTTTTCTGTTAATGGGACAAAGAAAAAATTCCCAGTAATAGGATCATAAGCAGTTGTATTTTGATAAAGTTCATCCAATTCAATACTCCCATCCTGAAATTTATCATCCAAATTAGTTATAAAGAAAACCTTACCACCATCCATTTTCTTTCTAATAAACTCTAAACCACACATTGGAAAACCTACTTTAGGGATAGCCAATGTTTGCAAAACTGAGTCTATATTGTGTACAACAGAAACTTGAGAAATATCTTTTATGATTTCCCGTTGAGCTAATAATTCATACAAACGTTGACTTACATTATTAAGCCCAGGAACATCTCCGGGTATCTGTTGATCAAAAATAACTGGTATCCCAGATTTTGCGAATTCCACAAGTTTCTGCATAGTCTCCACAGGAATTCTTTTACAGGCAGGTACTACAACCGCTTTATAAGAAGAATAGCCTCCTTTACTCCTTATTTTTCCAGCCTGAATAGTCATTTCTTGAAGTAATTTATCTGATACATAATCAAACTGATAACCAGATGACTGCAAATGTTTAGCCGTAACTGCAAAAGGCCAGTCATTACCCCATTTCGTAGGAATATGATCCATCATAGCAAGTACCCCCAAGTCCCTCCGAACCTCACTGAAATAGTCTGAAACCGGATAATAAAGTAGTATATCATTATCGGGTTGGGAATGTTGCAACACATTCTGAATTCTAGCAATATACAAACTAAATTCAGGCATATAATTCATAAGAGAGGAGCGTACTCCGAAATCAGGTGCAGGATAAAACACCCAACCTGGATAAGCAGAATCAAGAGGAGTATTCGTTGCGCTTATCAAATGAATATGATTAACCCCAGCTATAAAAAGTTTATCTACTTCCGGTTTTACCTGAGATAATGCGGTACGAAAATGATTCGTCAGCCAAGTAGCAGTTTCACTTGATACTAACGAGCGCCCCATCAAATTACCAGCAGAAGAAGCAAATTTCATATGGAGAATATCAGGACGCTTATATGGTTCTCTGCGCGTATCCTCGTCCACCCTGACCTTGTCAATATTAAAACAGCTAGGGCCAAAAGACTCACATTGTGGAATATCTGCTGCGGCATACATATCCAATATATTCGAAGGACTTCCATGTGCTTGCTCTATTGTTTTAAAAGAGCGGGTATTACTCCAGTTTGTCCAACTCTTTAAAAAATTATCCAATATAAGGTCAGCTATCGTAGTACGATAATCACAAAGAAAACGCTCTGTCAATTCATTATTTTCATTTTTCAATAATAAAGAGAAATAAGGCTTTGGAGAATAACCACGTCTTTTCTCAAACTCTGTGATAAAGGTTGAAGTATAATCAGCTCCATATACTTCATATGAATCATTGAATAAAGCACGAACACCTTCTATATTTCCCAAATCTTTTTCAAAGCCCGCAAGATAATTCTGCAAGGATTGCTCATCAAAATGGTCAATTACAAGTCCTTCTCCTCCTGGTGATGAGCGTTTTACCATTTGGTTGGTAAAACCACCGATGACTACTTCTATCACCCATTTACCTTCAGGCAAAGAAGAGGAAAGTACTCCATTACCATTTACTTTAGAAGTCAAGTCCAAATACTCTCCTTTATCAGAAAATGCTGATATGGAAATAACATATTCATCCGTTGTATCTTCTATCACTTTCTGTCTAATGCTTTCGCTAGCTCCAAAGCTATCCAAACGTTTTAGGAACTTTGCTCCATCCACTTTTTTCACTTGCTTACCTCCAAAAGGCCATGCTGACGATAAAGCCATATCTACCTTCATATTGAGCTGCGAAGCTCTCTTCAATGTATACCGAATCATCTTATACCATTCTGGACTGCGATAGGTTATTTGTTTATCTTCATATCCTTTCACTCCATAAGAAGATATAACAACTACACCACCATATCCAGCCTTTGAATAAGCTGTCAGATGTTGATTTATCAGTTCCTCTGAAACAATATTCCCTAACCAGAACCACCAAATCCATGGTCGTTCTTCAGCAGCATATTTCCGAGCATCATTCCAAGAAATAACCGATTGAGCTTCTAATTGCAACAAACCAGAAGTAAAAGCCAGAAAGAAAATTAAGATACACTTTTTCATTGCATATATCGTTATTGTTTTATGTAAATATCTTCTCCTTGCAGCCATGCTAAAAAAACAAGGAGAAGATATATTATTTTTTATTGTAGAAGCCACATCAGGTTATCAACACCATCCGTACCATCAAATTGTCTTTTAATAGCTTCCCGAACATTCGCTTCATTGGTCTGATATTCTGCCTGTGGATATCTCCACCTAACAGGAATCTTTCCACTCGGATTATTCATATTATCGCCAATATTTAAAACAGGAATCCCAGTGCGACGAATATTATAGAATGGTTCCCAACCAGAATTATTAAAAAATGCAATATACTTTTGATTAAGAATCTGTTCCAATTGCCCACCATAAGCCACAACTGAACTATGTAAATATTCTGAAATAACAGATTCACTGATTCCATAAAATTGCATAGAAGCACGGATTCCTTTTTCATACTGTTCCTCAGCATCTCCCTGTATCCATCCTCTATTAATTGCTTCTGCAATATTAAAACAAAGTTCAGAATAACCCAACAATATCATTGGTTCTCCAGTAGGAGTACAATAATAAGTTCGATTATAAATGGAAGCTTTATCACGAGCAGCATAGATATTATCATAACTATCATTACAATCCACACCACCGTATTCCATAACATCAAATTCTATATTATCTGGATTAGCGGTTACCGCCTCTTTCGTACGCTCGGCAATAACAGAAATACGTGGATCATTATACTTCTTGATTAAATTATAATAAGTATTCCCTATTCTATAATAATCAGAATTAGCTAACTGATAAAACAGCAAGTAACGATTCCCCTCTATATCATACCACTTAAATGTCATATTATCATCATTTGAGGTAAATAATGGATATTTTGACGGGTTATTCAATATCTCTGCAAACTGCTCTTTTATTTTCAAATCAGTATCATCAACTTTTTTACTTAGATTTATAAGAATTCGCAATCGCAAAGCATTTACTGCTTTCTGCCACCCCGCAACATCACCTCCGTAAATAAGATCACCACTCCCAACTGATACTTTTCTGGTTACAGCATCTCCTAAAATAGAATTAGCTTCTTCTAAAAGGGATAAACAATTCATAAAAACATCTTTTTGGCTATCGTATTTCGGAGTAAAGTTACTTTCCGATTTACCTTTCAATGCATCATTCATAGGAATGTCCCCCATCTGCATGGTCATATCCATCAAGCAATATACCTTAAAAAAATTTGCAATTCCACTATAAGCAGGCGTATTGATGCGATCTCCCTCAAATTCCATAGAAGCTACATCACGTAATACGGAATAAGGACTAAAGCTCGCTTCACTTCCCAGATATCCCTGAAACGAGATATCGCCTTGTTGAGAAGAAATAGAAGCAATATATTGTGCCCATCCATTATAAGTTCCTACAATAGGACGATATGCTCCCAATGTGTTGGCTATCACATTTGTCAGAATCAATGTTGGAGGCACCTGACCTTCGGATGGTGAATTAGGATTCACTTCATATTCTGATAAAGGCTGGCAAGCAGAAAAAAAGAAGATACCTGCTACCATAGTTATTAATTTATTATTTGTAATCTTCATAATATCTAACTTTACATTAATTCAACTTTTAGAACGTCAAGTTCACATTAAATCCCACATTACGGAATGAAGGAGTTTGCAAATTATCCCAAGTCGTATCTTCATTATATTGATCTGGATCAACCAAGCCCGATTTTGTAATTAAAAAGAGATTCTTTGCAACTAAAGATACATTAGCTCCTTTTATAAAAGTATTTTTCAAAAGCGCACTAAGATCATAACTTAATGAAATTTCACGGAACTTCAAAAATGACCGGTCAACAAGCACGCATTCATCAATACCATAATATCCTTTGGAGTTCTGTATATAATCAAAATAGTTTGTAGTCTTTGTATTCGGAGCAAATTGCCGGGTATCACTGATAACATTACCATCTCCATCGCGTTCTAATGTACCGGAAATTACATTTACTCCCTGAGCCAAATAATCTTTACCCGCATACCAATCTTTACGTGCCTGATCGTCAATATCCAAAGAACGACCGCCAGCCCACATATATCGATTGTACTGACTCAACATTTTTCCACCAATGCAAGCATCAAATGAGAAGTTCAATGTAAGTTTACCATAAGACATGGTATTTGTAAACCCTACCATTAAATCGTTATTTGCATATCCTAGTTTTTGTTTAATATCATCTTTCTGAATCTGCCCATTAGCTCCAATAATTACTTGTCCCTCATATCCACTTCCTTCCGGAGCACACATCATGGCTGTACCGTATATAGCATCCATTCGATCACCAACTTTCAATTCACCATATTTTGTCTGACCTTCAGGAAGTTCTTTCAAATATTTCCGATAAGAGGATAAATTCAGCACAGCTTCCCAACTAAAGCCTTTCGGATTTTTAAAAGGTGAACCTGTAATAGCAAGCTCCCATCCTTTACGTAGTGTTTTTAAACCATTCAATACATACGATGTCCATCCGGAAGCTTCAGATATAGGTTGAGAATAAGTCTGCGGCCCATCTATAAAATAAAAATAAGTCGCATCAAACGCAAGGCGGTTCTTATACAGACGAAGCTCACCACCAACTTCATATCCCGTACTATATGACGGTTTTATATCCTTTGAATAAATACTTGACGGAGATGTAAGGCCAATATTATTATTCCACGATTGGGTTTGCGTATAAACCGAAGCAAAATAATAAGGAGAAAAAGCACTACCCACCCGCGCAAACGAGCCCCTTAACTTCAAGTAACTAATGAACTCAGGCAGCTTTACATATTCAGAAACAATGGTTGCCAATTGTGCAGATGGATATAAATAACTATTTTTACCAAAAGTAGGAATAGTAGATGACCACTGATTACGTGCCGTCAAATTCAGTAATATATAGTTTTTCCAACCTAAATCAAGATATCCATATACGGCATACTCTGCCAATTCACGCTTGTAACTTGTGGGTTTAGTGGGTTTTAATGTGTTTTCAAGTGTATAAATCCCCGGAACCGCAAGTCCATCCGTACTTGCAGAATGTCCACGATCATTATATTGGCGAGCATTGAATCCCAACATAGCACCTATATCAAATGCTCCTATTCTCTTATCATATTTTGCCATTAGATCTGTCAGTACCTGAAAGTCAGTATAGTAAGTTTGGGAGTAGTTTCCATTTCTTGAATATACCGTCGATTGCGCCGTTCTATAATCTTCCATACGTTCATTCATATTCACCCCAGTACGCAAAGTTATATTTAAGTCTTTTGTTGCATCATACTTTAAAGAAGCACTACCATAAGTGGTATTCTTATGATAACCATGCAGATTCTCATAGAGAATAAAATAAGGATTATTATAATCATAAGATCCATTTTCATATCCATCCGCCACATCAAAATTGCGTTGTTGCAAACCTTCCAGCCCAGGAGCCCAATAGTCTCTTAAATCCCTAACATCTACATTAGCACCAGCCCAAAGAATCATAGAATAAATAGGACTGTTCCGTCCATAACCAACCGAAGGAAAATTCGGAGAATCCATCTTATTATAATTAATATTTGCATCGAAACGCAATTTTTCAGAGAGCTGAATTCCACCACTCATATTTACAGTATAACTATTCAGGCTAGTATTCTCGAATACCCCTTTCTGGTGCATCTGACTCAAAGAAATACGGAAATCTCCCTTCTCCCATTTTGTCTCCACACTCACATTATTATTTGTAACAATACCTGTACGTAACATATTATCCAGATTATCTTTTCCACGAGGTATCCAGGGAATAGCAATACGATTTCCATTTTCATCATACGGGCTGTTCCACTGTGCTAACAAACGTCCATCCAGTTCAGGTCCCCAAGCACCCCAAAACTCATCTGTAGAATTGCCTACGCGATACTGCCCTTGATAACCCGTACCATATTTCTTTTGATAAGAGGGATTGGCAATCATGCCTGTATCAAACCCGGTTGAAGAGTTTACAGATATTCTCACTCCCTCTTTTGCTTTCTTAGTAGTAATTTGAATGACACCATTCTGTCCCATCTGACCATAAAGAACAGCCGCTGCAGGCCCTTTCAACACAGACATACTTTCAATATCTTCAGGAGCAACCTCCCAAAAAGTGGCACTCTCTACAGGAACCCCATCAATCACTACTACAGGCGCTACTCCACGTAATAGTAAAGCTGGTGTATCAAATAGATTAGGTGAATTAGACACTTTCAGACCTGCAATTTTTCCTGTCAAATTAGAAGCAGTATTGGCTGCCGGAACTTTAGTAAGCCCCGGTGCAATCAAATCTTGTACCGCATATCCTAATTTTTTCTTTTCCTTTTTAATACCTAAAGCGGTTACCACAATTTCTTCCAGCACTTCGGAAGTAGAAGCCATAGTCACATTTATTACACTTCTATCACCCACAACTTCACTAACCGGAGTAAGTCCTACATAAGAGAATATAAGTACACTTTGTGATCCAGGCACTTTAATTGAATAATTTCCATCAATATCGGTTATTACCCCTGTTCCAGTCCCCTTTACAAGAATTGATGCTCCAATGACAGTTTCTCCCTTATCATCTATCACTTTTCCCGTCACAGTAATTTCATTGACAGATTGTCCTAACAATGTTGTTGCACACATCATCAACGCAACAAAAAATATTCTGAATAAACTAACAGTCTTAGTCATACTTTTTTCTTTAAGTTAAATATCTACGAAAATTCAATGCATTACTTTGCTGTATCACGAATACAACGAACTGTCCAACCTTCGTTTTGATAAGTCCAAGATATCCCACTGTCACCGGAATCACCTCTACGATGATAAATTAACCAAGGATATCCACCTTCTGAAATATCAGAAGACCACCAACTTGTTTCGCGTGCAGAAAGTGAGTTCCAGGATTTCCAACTACCATCAGTTGCACGACCTGAAACAGCCCAGCCTGTCCAACCTGTTATATTCTGATAATGATCATGGGCTAGCAAACCATTCATGTAGTTCATATCGCCACTGGCAAAATCTTCCGTATTAGCTCCTATAGAACCTAGTAGAACAACAAACTCTTCCTTCGAAGGGATATGCCATCCTTCAGGGGCTAACCTTCGCTTATCAACCACAGCATGCCAATTGTAAATACCTCCATAAAATCTAGCTTGTCGATTTACAACCCCATTATTGAAATTGTCTCCATCCCATATCCAGTTAGGGTCTTCTCCAAAAATCCAACTATACGCTCCTCGTTTAGAATCTCCAGCAGCAGTCCATTCTATGGTATTATTCTTATCACAATACTCTATTGGAGTACCATCATTATACTTAGTCACTCTCAAATTTTCTGCCAACCAATATTGTTGGCCTATTTTTACTATTTTATAATCATTTCCATCAATATCCTGTACTGGCATCTCAATACGCGTATCTGCAGTATATATTGTTTGAGAGCCCTCTATTCGATATCCTCGAACATGATAAACATCTCCAGAATACAAATCGGAAATTTCCCCCACAATAACTGCTCCTCCACTTTTGGATACATATTTTTTATCTGTTATAGTAGGATTCTCTTTCTGACTAATACAAAGGCCTGACTCGGAAACATTACTTAAGTCTCCATTCATTATCATCATATAAGTCAACTTCGTATTTGTCAAATCAACAATACTCACTCCAAATCCATCACCATTATAAGCCGAAAGATGAGACTTATAAAGTATTGTAGAATGAATGTCAGTAGTAGTCATTGTTCCATTGATTCCATCAGATGTATCTTCTAAATAGATATATCGCCTACTATCAGAATAATAAATAGCCAAACGATCTCCTCTCACTTCCCAAACGCCTGCGCTTTTTTGTCCAGATGCCAACGTTTCAGAATAAATGCCTTCTTCTTCAAATTTCATGGTTGCCCCTAGCAGAGCAAGTTCACTAGTCACACCATTCAGAACTTTTGTGACAAGCCAAGTTCCAATAATCCGTTGATCATTTTTATCCGCTATAGGAGCCACTTCCTGTGTGACAGTAAATGTTTTAGCATAACTTTCCGGCAGTCCCTCTCCATTGATTTTCACGACTGTCGAACGAGGAGTATCTGTTGTATTGTCCTTGAACATTATACGAAACAAAGCCGTTTTAGGTGGGTTTCCCGGAACAATATTATCCTTCAATGAAACAATCCAGCCATCTTCAGAAGTAGCTTCCAATCGCATGTTTGTCTTTACTTGAAGTTCTAATATGCTTTCAAGACCATCCACAATCACCTCTGTTGGTAAATCCACAAATTCAAAGCCATCCGGGTTCAACTGAACCACTCTAATCTTACGCACAACAGTTCCTGCTGTCACTGTTACTTCCGCTACACGTTCTTCAATATTATGATTTTTTTCCACCTTAATATGAAAAGAAGAAGTGCCTTCCGGACCACTTTCCAAAGATAATTTACACCAAGTTGCATTACTCTCAGCGGTCCAAGCATAATTTGATTTCACCTCTACAGTTTCGTCAGTTCCCTCGGGAACAACATTTATCGCTTCTTTTGAAACTGTCATCTCATAAATGAAATCAGGAAATAGTTCATCTTTGCTACACGATACAAAGAGTAGGAGACACAATCCTATTAATAAAATTAATCGATGCTTTTTCATGTTTAGATAATAATTAATGAGTTGTTAATCAAAAGTCTGTTTTCTCATTTCTAATTAAATTTAAAGTTAAAACTGAATTTAATCCTAAAACGATATCGATATTATTCTTTGGAATTCAATAGAAAGTGTCACATTATTGCTTACTTTCACAAAAGCGAATATAGACACTTATTTTAAAACTAAAACCATTCCGACAGAATATTACCATCAATTGGCAAGATAGTAATATTCTGATTCCACTTCCCTACTTATCACGCAATACAGGAAATTCCGTGATACGCAGGGTAGTACATCCATAGGGAATAAGCGTAATCTCTTCCTCCGGAAATTCTGCATTGCCTATTCCATAAATCATACGACTATAGGGTTGAGGTCCTGCCATTTCATTATAAAGTTTCCATGAAGGAATACGCTTAGCTTTCGTTTTTATTTCAATGGGTGCATTTTCCTGATTCCAAGGGAATGGGCTTTTGCACTTATCCTTATGTTCTACAACTATAAAAGAATTTTCAGGTTTTGCCGGATCACAATTTATAAGCCCATAATTCCAGGGAGTAGTCGGCAATACTTCATAATAAAATTTACCATACCTAATCGGATCATCTTTTACAGTTTTCTTCATCCACTTCTCTCCTATCTTCAAAGCATAAACAAGAGGTCCTCTTTCAATAGCAACGGCATTTTCATACCACTCAGAAATTTGAATATGCATTGGAAGAATTAACTCTACAGTATCTCCATTCTTCCATTCTCTTTTGATGATATCAGTCCTATTTCCACTTGTTTTCTTATACAAAGTACCATTAATTCTGATTTCAGCCTGTCTACACCAAGATGGGATACGCAAATGGAAAGGGAAAAATGCAGATTCCGTCATTTTATCTAAAAATTCTATATCAAATGTAACTACATGATTCATCGGGTAACAAGTTTTCTCTACTATTTTTACAGGAATACCATTAGCCACATCCAATATGACTTCTGAAGGAGCATATACCAAAGCCCCTGCCCCATTGTCTGCAGTAGCATACCATAAGTTTTGTACAAATTTAGGCCAACCCTGATGGAAATTGGAGGTACAGCATGGATATCCTGTCAATAGCCCAAACACTATATCAGTCTCACCATGATTGATATCAAAATTATGTATATGTCGAGTCAACATCACCTGATTAGGTTGTTGAAAATACTGTCGTGTCATAAAATCATCCGATATCTGAGTAGGTAAAGCATTAAATGCCAACTTTTCTAAATGGTCGGCAAACTGAATATCACCAGTAATCTCAAGCATACTTTCTAGTGAATACATCAATTCCACAATTGAACATAATTCTGCTCCTTGAGTCGGCTTATTACCATGAAGTGCTTCGTCAGCACCATACATACCCTGTGGCTGACCATGATATTTGCGAATATCGGCAAAAGCTTTCTTAACAGCATGAATATAAAGAGAGTCCGGATCTTGCTGATAATATATAATAGGTTCCTTAATGCCTTGAGCTAAATTCACTCCATGTATGGTATTAATTCGTGTCAAGTCATCACGATTCCAGAACATATCTACATAATCATAACTTTGTTGATGTAACAGTTTGCCAAGATCAAGCAAAAAAGAATCACCTGTAATATTATAGAGCCAGTAAACTATCTGCAAATTGTCGCAAGCCCGGTATTCCGCCCAAAAGGTCCAATTCCCTAAAGGTGTATAAGGTAATGTCCGAAGTTGATAATGAAAATAGTTAGTAAGGAAAGTTATTACACGCTTATCTCCGGTGGCCGAATAATATTGTTTCAGAACTTTTAATACAACCATACGAGGCCACCAATCTTCTGAGTTATTGCGTTGTAATCCTATTTCAGGCTCAAAATTTCGGGATGGACCAAAGAATCCATCTTCACGTTGACTGGCAAGTGTCCATTCAATCCAAGGTTGGATTTTCTGTTTCAATAGACCATCATCCAAGATGTAAGCTAGTGGTAACAATCCATCAATCCAATAGGGGCCCCGTTCCCATTGATCACCATCTCCGCCAAGCCAGCCATTACGTTCACCCATTACTTCCGGATAAAGTAGATCTAGTGAAGAAGACATACCGGCACTTTGACGGAGAAGCATTTCTTTCAACCAACCGGTAGGTTTAATACTACCAATAGGTAACTCAATATAAGGCTTACGTTGTAGTGGATACAAATTATTACAATAATTTGCTACCATAGTTCCTTGAGCAAAAACTCGTTCCACATTGAAAAAGCCCCCCAACGTAAACAGCAGGAGTAATGCAATTCTGTTTTGATTCATGATACATTCAATTCTTGTTTCTGGCAACGAAACTATTGAATGTTCTCAAACTTACCAAAGAATTGCAGAAACCTACCATTTTTTGGTAAGATACTACAATTTAGCCTGTGAAGATACGAAGAGAAGCATGAATATAGGAAATTATATACTATACAGTTATAAGATCAAACTATCAAATAAATTTCAGATAAAAATAAAATTCGCACCTTTACCCATCGAGATATTCTTGAAAACATAAAGGTCTCAATGGGATAAAAGTGCGAAGATAATAATATAATGCAATAGTTCTTTATATCATCTTGAATCCTTGCCAGAGATTCGTCGGTGGTACAGGTGCCTCCACTTCAATCATTTCTTTAGATACCGGATGCACAAAACTGATATGCCGTGCATGCAGGCAAATACTTCCATCCGGATTGGAACGGGCAAAGCCATACTTCAAATCTCCCTTGATAGGACATCCCATCTTTGCCAACTGGCATCGTATCTGATGATGTCGCCCAGTCTTCAGGTCTACTTCCAGCAGAAAGTAATTATCCGACTTACCTATCAACCGATAGTGCAGGATAGCCTTTTTACTCTTCGGCACTTCTTTATCATAAGCATAACTCTTATTCTGCTTCTCATTGCGCACCAGATAGTTCACCAATTCTCCTTCCGGCTCCTTCGGGGCATTCTTTACGATAGCCCAGTAAGTCTTCCTCACCTCACTGGTTTTGAACATTTCATTGAGGCGGGACAACGCCTTACTGGTCTTGGCAAATACAACAAGACCGCTTACGGGGCGGTCCAGCCGGTGGGTAACACCGATGAAGACATTACCGGGTTTCTGGTATTTCTCCTTCAGATACTGCTTTACGGTTTCCGAAAGCGGCGTATCCCCCGTCTTGTCTCCCTGAACGATCTCGGAAGCGGTCTTGTTGACTATAATGATATGATTGTCCTCGTATACGACAGTCATACGCTTTCTTACATATTCATACCACCATCTACCTGAATCACCTGTCCTGATACATAAGAAGACATATCAGAAGCTAGGAAGGTAGCAATGTTTGCCACGTCTTCGGGAGTACCGCCGCGACGCAAAGGAATCTTCTTTGCCCATTCAGCTCTTACCTCGTCAGACAATGCAGCAGTCATATCAGTCAGGATAAAACCCGGAGCGATAGCGTTGGCACGGATACCGCGAGAACCTAATTCCTGTGCAATAGATTTAGCCAGAGCGATCATACCAGCTTTGGAAGCTGCGTAGTTGGCTTGTCCGGCATTACCGTGAACACCTACTACAGAAGCCATATTGATAATGCTACCAGCTTTCTGGCGCATCATGATCGGAGTACAAGCATGAACGAAATTGAAAGCGGATTTCAAGTTAACGTTGATAACCATATCCCATTGTTGCTCGCTCATACGCATCATCAGACCGTCACGGGTGATACCTGCATTGTTTACCAAAATATCGATGCGGCCAAAGTCTGCATGAATAGCTTCTACCACCTTGGCAGTATCTTCAAAATTAGCAGCATTTGAAGCATAACCTTTAGCTTTCACGCCCATTGCTTCAATTTCTTTTGCCGTATTCTCTGCATTTTCATCAATCACCAGGTCAGTGAATGCGATATTTGCTCCTTCAGAAGCGAACTTTAATGCGATAGCCTTACCGATACCGCGTGCAGCACCAGTTACAATGGCTGTTTTTCCATCTAATAATCCCATACTTTTTAAATTATTGATTAAAGTTATTCTTTTCTACGCAGTGCCCCGAACACGATGTTCTCAACGTATTGTCCACGTGTTTCATCCGTCAGTTTAGCACCTATATGCCCACGTATGTAAGGCACTTCAATACCTTTCACACTATAATGCACCAATTCGGCAGTCATGTCGATATCGTCAACCTGAAACACCCCTTTCTCCACGCCTTCACGAAGCACATCCTTGAAAAGCTGTATTTCTTTGGCATCAAAACGTTTGCGCACCTTCTCTACCCGCCATATATCACGGAAAAAGGTAGCACGGAGTGTTCCGTTCCGGTACACTACCTCTTTCACGGCATCCAGGCGGGTATAAATCATTTCGATGATCTTCTGATCGGGCGAGATGTCTTTCTCTACTACCCGCTTCATTATATCCGAAAGGATGTCCAGCTCCGATTCGACAACAGCCATATAGATATCTTCCTTACTTTTAAAATAGGTATAAAGCGTTCTTCTACCTTTTTTAGAAGCAAGAGCGATATCGTTCATTGTGGTATTCTCAACCCCCATCTTCGCAAATAGCTGACGGGCTACATCCACTAATTTAGCTTTTGTCTTCGATACGGCCATATTAATAATTGCACATTGCTTAATAATTTGAGCAAAAGTAAAACATTTCTGCATACCACACAAGAAAACGCACATTTTATTAACATTTGGTCACAGGGAGAGGATAAAAAAAGTATATCTGTTATAACACTACTTATCAATAAGTTAGTCCGTTTATTGCATTTTTTAGCAAAAATAATATGGTTTTTATTTGTTTGTTCAATAAAAAGCCGTACCTTTGCACCCGTTAAACATCGCGGAGTGGAGCAGTTGGTAGCTCGTTGGGCTCATAACCCAAAGGTCATTCGTTCGAGTCGGATCTCCGCAACTAAATAAAAAAGACCGTTTTTCAACGGTCTTTTTTCGTATCCTGACAATACCTATTATTATTTCACAACTACTGTTGCAGCTTCCTTCAGTTTTATATCCAATGAAGCGTCTTTAGATTGAGGCATCCAAACTACCTGACGACATTCGCCATTCTCCAAAGTACATCTTTGATCACCATGAGCATACAGATACTCCGTATCAACATGGAAAGAACTTGCGTTCACGTTCCAACTACGTATCCCGTTCAGATGCAGATGCAAATTATCCGCTTTACCGGTATTAAACAACCACGCACCATTCTGGACTGTTAAAGCTCTAAAGTTGCAGTCGTTTATGGTAGCATAATCTTGTACCATCAAAGACAATGAATCACGGGCCAAACCTTCAACAGTCATTTTCTGGGCTTCAAGACTGGTCTGCAAGAACTGGACATGATCCGGCAAAGCTATAATCATCTCCTCGGAACGTAAATTAAGCCAATACAAGTCCTGATATTTCTTTTCAAGCTTATCATTAGGAAAATCAAATACGATACGTAACGTATCTCCAACTGAATTCATCGTCATAAATTCATCCATACCGGAAGCATAAGTGAAAGATCCTTGTCCAGCTTCACCAGAAGTAATTTTCAAAGGAAGCTCTCCAAATGCCGGCATTCTTATTCCCTTTTCTTCGCCCTCACCCGTAGCGATGATATTTCTAACCGCCACCATCTGTATAACTCTGCACTGCGGTAATTGAACAGTCTTCTTTTCTCCTTTAATATCCAGGAAAATATTATCCCAACCTGTAACTTGCGTAGAGGCGTAGAATATGCCAGCGCACACCACAACCAATCCGGTAAGCAACATTCCAAATATTATATAAGTTGTTCGTTTCATAATCTTCTTCTTTATTTTTGTTTCTTACTAAATTCCCGGTACATAGCCGACATATCTTCTGCCGAAATACCAAGGGTATACATCTGCTTGAAGAAATAATCTACTTCTTCTTTGAGAAAATACTCTTTACGCAATGAAAGGATTAACGCACGAGCACCGGAAGCGACGAAATAACCGATACCACGTTTGTTATAGATAACTTCCTGCGATTGCAGATAATCGTACGAGCGCATCACCGTATTAGCGTTCACCTCTACCACAGCTGCATATTCTCTGACGGATGGTATGCGCTCCTCTTCCCGATATTGCCCGAGAAGCACTTCGTCACAAATGCGATCTGCTATTTGAAGATAGATGGCTTTACTTTCTTTAAAATTCATACTTACCAGCGGTTAATGATTTCAGACTCTTTGAAACGGAAATAGGCAACTATCCAGTTAAAGACAGCCATTGCGAAAAAGACGGCTGTTGACAGATGCATCATAGCTTCATCCGACATCGTTTGATGTACTCCATAACCACCACGTCCTTCAAACAAGATTTTCGCTAATAGCGACCCTATTGCTACATAAACTATGATGATAACAATGACAGCTGAGAATGTCTTAACAAATGAATTTCTTGGCCAGATACTGCTACCCAATACAAATATAGACTGAGCAAAAAAGTATCCGCTTAATGCCATCAGAAGACCATCCCAAGTTTGGAGACCTGTCCAATAGTATCCGGAATTCCCCAAATAGGAAAGCGGAGCGGAAGCAATAACACCTTTCAATTCCGGGTAACTTACCATGTAGATCATCACACGTGTCCAGTCAGCCAATTTAAAAGCAATCAGGAACACAATGAGAAAACCGAAAGTAAATACCAACCAGCGAGAGAGAAACTTCTCAAACATCGTTGCAGGTGTCATCAACACTGCTATTCGGTTGGTTTTAGTCTTCATCCGTTCCATAACGAACGAAGCACTCAGTAAACCCATAATAACCATAGCCCAAAGAAAAATAGTCAATTCAAAGTACCAGATAGGATCTTGCTCCACCCCTCTGTCAATCATTCCTTGAGGATAATTGTACCGAAAATATCCGTTCCATACGAAAGCAATTGCCATTATACCGTACATCATTACGAAGCGGAGCAAATTTGCCTTCCAACTCTCCACCATTTCTTTGCGACATAAGTTCACAAAACGGGGCGCACTAAAAAAGGTATCGCGTATCATTGTTCATTCTGTTTAGGGTGAAACATTCCTTTTATCTTCTCAGGGTCCGTAAGCGCGGCACCGAACAACAATTCAAGATTGATCTCCGACTCTTCATCATCCGTATTCGGCAACATCAGGAAATTGCCCTGTATGGAAGGAAGCGTGTAAATCGCTGCTTCTGCCAATTCGCGGTCATCGCTTTCAACGAAAAGAAACTTACTACAGATGTTGGCAGTGGATGCGTCAAGCAAAACATTACTGTTATCCATAATCACCACATGATCCAGTATCTTATCAATATCCCGCACCTGGTGGGTAGAGATAATAATGGTTCTGTCGTCCGACATGCCCGAAGCTATAAATTTACGGAACTGGCTCTTACCCGGAATATCAAGACCATTGGTCGGTTCGTCCATAATCAGCAGTGAGGTGTGGGTAGCCAATGCAAAGCTCATAAAGACTTTCTTCTTCTGCCCCATCGACAAGGCTCCCAGGTCAATATCCTGCTCCATTTCGAAATAATGCAGGTATTTTACCATGTCTTCCTTACTGAAACGGGGATAGAACTGACTGTTCAACTCCACGTAGCTGACTAAAGATATAGGAGGTAATTCAAATTCTTCGGGAACCAGGAACATATCCTGTAGTGTGATTGGCAACCGACGGCGTACATCGGTATCATGATACATTATTTTCCCACTCTTAGGAGTAAGCAAACCGCTCATCAGATAAAGCAGTGTAGATTTGCCGGCACCGTTCTTTCCCAGTAACCCGTATACCCTACCTCTCTCTAACGAGAGCGAAAAATCGTGCAGGACTTCTTTTTTACCCCGACGATAACTGAACGAAATGTTTTCTACCTGTAGCATACTTATATGTTTTTATAGGTGGCAAGGAAACAAGATACAAGGAGAAGGCCTTGTCAACTAGTATCTGATACCTTGTTAATTTCAATATTAGTGTATTAGTTTATTAGTACACCACAAAGGTAGAAAATCTTTTTAATAATCCAAGCGTTTACGGAAAAAAACATAAAAAAAGGAGGAGCTAAGAATCACTCTCCACTCCTCCCGACACGACAAACAACTAAAATTGTTGCTATTTGATGCCTTCCAACGCCTTTTTGGCAGTAGCATTGGTGGGGTCTATAGCCAGAATTTTATTCCAGAACTCTTTCGAAGCAGGATAGTCGCTCTTTAACAGATAGTAGTAGCCCAGATAACTGTAGCACTCTATCAACGCAGAGTTATACTTCGGTTCATTTTTACTCAGCAGCATGTCCATTACCTTTTCGTAATAAGGTTTCGCCAGCCCGTCAGTAGTTTCGGGGTCCATGGCAGAATTGGTTCGGGCACGCCACATCTCTCCCAGATAACTGTCGGGAGCTTGTTCGGAAACAAGGGTGAACACAGAGTCAGCAGACTGCAATGCCAGTTTACGGTCGGCAGGCTGCACGGCGAGCGAATCCGAAGATGTGCCCTGTCCGTAATAAAGACGTCCTAACTGGAATAATGTTTCAGGAGTCTTCTTTTCTTTGGCTAATGCATCGTAATATTTGCGGTAAGCAGCAATAGCCTCTGCATAATTATTGTTCATTTCATGGGCATCGGATATTTCACGCCACAAGTCCACTTGTGTATCATCTTTATCCAATGCCTTGCCATATTCTATAATAGCTTTATCATATTTCTTCAATGCACTCAGTAAAGCGCCATAATAGCGGTAATCTAAATAAGAATAGTCTGCACGGTCCGAAGCATTGAAGAAAGCATCGGCAGCCTTCTCGGCATCTTCATAGCGTTTCAGGTCCGTATTGTTATACATGACAAGGCGGTTGAAAGCAGCGTGGCGTGCATTCTTCTGCAAACCTTTCTGTGCAACCTGCAATGATTTCTCGAAATCATGATTCAGGAATAGGGCAAAAGCATATTTCAGCATATCATCTTCCGTAGCAAGAGGCGTGTCGATGAATTTCGCATACATCTCGGCAGCTTTGCCAAAACGATTGCCGGAATAATATACCTCAGCCAGTTCCCTGTCAGCTTCCAGACAGTTCGGATCTACAGCTTTGAGCTGCTCCAACTTTTCAATGGCCTGTGTAGGGCTGGCAGACTTATAAGCCTGCGCATACTTCAGGTAGGCTTCCTTGCAATTCGGATCGAAATAGATGGCTTGCTCATAAAGTTGGCAAGCTTGTCCAATATTCTTTTGTGCAAGGGCAATATCACCCTCCAATACAGACACTTTGGGATCTTTGTTATTGGCTTTCTTTGCCATAGCCAGATATTCCTGAGCTTCGGTGATCTTTCCGGCGTCCAGATAAACATGGGCTACGGAAGTCACAAGATCCACATTCTTTTTATTCTTCCCTTTCAGTAACTCCCCAGCCTCCTCAGAAGCTTGCGCGGGATTGGACTGAATCAAGTTTTTTACTTTATCTACCCCAGCCTGCCATTCGGGTACAGGCGTTTGTGCGGAAAGTGTGCCGGCCAACAGCAACGCTCCCATACTAAGAACTAACATCGTTTTCATAATAGCACTCATTTTAGTTATTTATCTTTTATATTCACCACCCGTACCTGTTGGGTAGCGGGTACTAATCCCGACTTTAAAATAATCCGCTGTCCCCGGTCGGAAGCAAGGAAGGAGGCAAATCCCCACGGAAGCGCGCTCCGCGGATCGTTTAACAGGGCATAGATGCTGCGTGCCAACGGATAATCACCGTAAAACAAATATGCCTGATAGGGTTTGAAACTGTTTTCCGGCGTCGCCTTGTCGGCTGCGCTGACGGACATCACACGTACTTCTTTGCTGAAGGAGAGCCCTGTGCTGTCATTACGGTCGCTCAGCCAATTCACACCGATAATACCGATAGCATCAGGAGTCTTTGACACAAAGTCGATGACCTCTCTGTTGGTTTTCAATGCTTTCACCTGGTCCGATAACGGAGCACCCTTACAAATGGAATCCACCGCAAACCGCACGGTACTGGAGTTTTTATTGTCAAATACCAGGCGGATATCCTTCAGCCGGGATGCCGGATAAATTTCCTTCCATTGTGTAACCTTTCCCGTCAGGATGCTGCGAATTTCGTTCACGGTGATCAACGTATCAGGATTCTCCCTGTTCGTAATCAACGCTAGCCCATCCGTAGCAATCTTTATCTCCTGCGGGAAGAACTTCCGGCTATTGAAAGAGTTCATCTCCTCCGGTGTCAGTCTGCGACTGGTTATAGCCAATCGCAGACTGTCCTTGAGCAATAGATTGACGGCTTCTACTTCCGTCACATAACGGGGCACAATTCCTGCCAGAGGAAACAGTCCTTCAAATACATCCACCTCTTCCTGTACGATAGGCTGGAAACTTTCGTCCGCAGCAATTGCTATCACACCCGAAGTGTACGTATCCGTCAGCCCGTCCTTAGGCTTACTTTGGCAGGCAGACACTGCAAGCAACATCACTGCCAAACTCAAAAGTTGAAGTTGTTTCACCGTTTTCATGACACACACATTATTATTGTAACCTAAACACTACCGGAATTGTATACTTCACCGATACAGCTTTACCATTCTGTTTACCGGGAATCCACTTAGGCATGGACATAATCACACGGACAGCTTCTTTGTCCAGGTAAGGGTCTACACCTCTCAGCACATTCACATCACGTACACGACCATCCGCACCTACTACAAACTGGCAAGTCACACGTCCCTGCGTTCCGTTTTCCTGGGCAATAGTCGGATACTTCATATTCTTGCTGATGAACTGCATCATCTCAGCCTGTCCACCAGGGAACTGAGGCATTTGTTCTACCATATCGAAAACCTTTTCAGGTTCCGGTTCAGCTTGGGTAACCACTTGTTTCAGGTCAGCAATATCCTTACCATGTTCTTCGTCGTTACCTTTCACGTCAGCGATAGAAATAGCCACTTTTGTTTCTGTCAGTTCCTGCTGGCTCTTAATCTCATCCTCATCTCTCACTTCCTCGTCTTTCTTGATGACGGGAGCCGTGAATTTGATAGAACTCTTCAGTGCAGGAGGCGGGGGAGCAACGGGCTCCACTCTTTTCATTTCTTCCTGTTTAATTTCCGGTTCTTCCAATTGAGACAAGGTAGTCACCTCGGTCATCACTTCCTTCTGCTTCGGCGTAGCCATCTTTATCAAAGTAGGGATACTGAACCCTATCAATGCAATGACAATCACCAGTATCACAGCAATATTATGACGCTTCGGAGATTTCTCTCTTAACTGATAGGCGCCGTATGCCTTATTCTTGCCACTGAATATCAGGTCACACCATTCCGAAGAACTTAAATCTACTTTAGCCATATTCTTACTTTTTTAGGTGTTACACATTATTCGGCAAGGTTCTGCGACAATTCACCTTTGCTATCGTAGTTCTTTATCAAGAACTCATCGGCTTCAGCAATGTCCGTAATCACATACTTACCTATATTACATATCTGCATTTCATCGAGTGCATCAATCAGATTCTTGTACGAAGCATCATCAGTGGCTTTGATAATCACGGTCGGAGTATCCTTTCCGCTCTTAATTTCACCCAATTTCTTCGTAAACTCTTCTTCTGATATCTTAAGATTCAGTTTTTGCTGTTTCAGTTCGTTCACTTCATTTACAGCAGCTCTATTACGTTGCAAAAGCATTGCTCTCAGACCATCCGCCTTATAGGTTGTTTCCTTCAGCGAGCTATAATCTTTATAGTTGGGCTCTCCATCGTAATAATACAATTTATCGTCACCTCCCAACAGCAATGTGATAGCCTGTGATGCCTTCACTTTAGACTGCTGCTCTTCAGTAACATTCTTATCATTGCTCGGCATGCTTATCTCCATAGTCTGAGGTTTGCTCAGTGAAGTACAAAGCATAAAGAAGGTAATCAGCAACATGTTCATGTCCACCATCGGTGTAAAGTCCACCCTGACGGTCATTTTCTTTTGCTTATTTTTTCCGCCTTTTTTCTTATTGCCGCTTTCTTGTATTTCAGCCATAATATTTCCTTTCTGTTATCTGTTAGTCTTCAGAAGTAGTCTTCAGAGAAGTAATCAGGTTATACCGGTTCTCTCTGAGGTCCTGAAGTGAGTTCATCACATTCTTGATTACGGAATAAGGAGTATTGGCATCCGCCTTGATGGCGATACGTAAATCTTTGTTCGTGGCACGGGCATTGCGCACCCAGGCTTTGAACTGATTATCGATACTGTCGGTAGGTATCCCCTCATTCTTTAACACAGCGTCTTGCTGATCCTGCGGCAAATCGAGGTACTTCTTCATACTCTTCATTGGCACCCCGAAAGTAGACGCCAATGAGAATTTCTTAGTTTCCTCCGGAGTGAAAGTCACTCCATATTCTTGCCCCATTGCTTCCAGCACCTCGCGCAAGTCAGACTGTTTGTCCAGACTCATAAATACTTTTCCCTCCGGATCGACCAATATTTGCAGGATATTCGTTTCCGGGATCTTAATCTCGGATACGGACCCCGGAGTGGTAACCTGTACCGGCTCTTTCTTCACGAACGTAGACGTCAGCATGAAGAAAGTCAGCAGCAATACAGTCACGTCACTCATCGCAGTCATGTCGATGAACGTACTTTTCTTTTTTATTTTCGCTCTACCCATAATTGTAGTATTTTAAAAGGGTTCGACCGATTTATTTATGCGTAGCTGCAAATGTCTGCACGATAGAGAAACCAACCTCATCAAGGCTGTAAGTTAACTTATCAATCTTATTGGTATAATAGTTATAAGAGATAACGGCCAACGCACCGGTTAAGATACCGAAGGCAGTATTAATCAAAGCCTCGGAAATACCTTGTGACAATGCCATAGAGTCAGCAGAACCTCCGGCAGCCAGAGCGGCAAACGAACGGATCATACCGATAACCGTACCGAGCAATCCCATCAATGTACCCAGAGTAGTGATAGTACCGATAATAGGCAGGTTCTGTTCCATCATCGGCAGCTCCAAAGCAGTAGCTTCTTCCAACTCTTTCTGGATGGCAAGCAACTTCTGGTCTTTAGCAAGAGTCGTGTCATTCTCCATTTCAGCATACTTCTTCAGAGTAGCATTTACTACATTGGCTACAGAGCCACGTTGATTGTCACAAAGTTCCTGAGCCTTCTTCATATCACCGGCAGCCAAAGCAGCTTTGATGTTAGCAACGAATTTAGCCAATGAACCTTTACCGAAAGCAGCACCAATAGCGATGTAGCGTTCAATACTCAGTGCAATAACGGTCAGCAAGAGAGTCTGAATAACCGGAACGATGAATCCACCTTTGTAGATAGTACCGAGGAAGTTCCCTGGCAGCGGATGGTTGTTCGGGTCATTGTTCATGAAGTTAGAGGGGTTTCCCAACACAAAGTGAAAAATAAGCACAGCAACGATAAAGCAAATTACGATTACCCAACCGGCGGACTTGATGCCTTTAAAAGAGGCAGATTTCTTTTGAATAGTTTCCATGATGAAAAATTTAAATGGGTTTGTATTAAAATTGATTTTTAAAAATTAGACGTATGGATATAATCCTCCCCTTCACAGCATGAACATGCCGCTAACGCCCGTATAACCCAACCCAAGCATAGGGTTGTAAAAGGTCACCTACTTTCAGCCATATTTCGGGAAAGAAGTAAAGGGAAAAAAGGGGGAAAACTAAATAAAAAGGAAGTTTAAATCACAATCCGCCGCAAAGTGTAGATGTAGTATTCACTACTGAAGGATGTGTAATGCGGATCTTTATCTGAATAATATAGTTTAGACTGGTCATGTACCAACAAATTGTGGTGAGAAGAAATCATCAAAAGGCCTCTCATTACAGACGCTGTTTCAACAGCTCTGCGGAAACGATAAGGATTAAAAGAATATCTTTCAGAGATAGGTTTGCTTCCAAGTTCAGCATCCGTAGTCCACATAAACTTGGAGTTTGTAAATAAGTTGCTTCTAGTATTATTAGCGACATTATCCGAAGAAGCATTCTTTAATGATGATGAAGAAGCACTCATCTCACAAGTAGATGCAGCTTTTTCAACCATCCCCGTAAAGTTGACGGCTCTGCTACCAAGACTACACGTCACCATAAGTAGCACAAATACCAAAAATGTCTTTACAGTTGTTCTCATGTCGCTTTCAATTCTATAGTAACAACAGCGAATGGCTGTTTTTTGTTTTATAAAAATCGAATTTTCTTTTAATAATAAAAATAATGTTCAGTAAATAAAGGAATTATAGTACCTTTTAATACGAAGTAAAGGTACGAATAAAGCACTAAATACGAAAGCAAAAATATGATATAATTTCCTGGTTTTAAGTAGTTTTAATCATTGGTTTATTACTTAGGGGATACTATATTACATTGATAATACAACAGTATACATTTTATCATAAATATGCAATTATAATGTAAAAAGTAGGATTACTTTAAGAGGAGAATTAAGATAGAAGAGAATAAACTGGGGAGGATATTGAACTGAAAGAAGACGTGTATCGGGAAGGGGATATAAACGTAAAAGCAAAGGGATATTATACCTATAAACACAAAAAGCCTCCATATCATTTCGATATGGAGGCTTCTCTCTAAAAACGGCAACTACCTACTCTCCCACTTGACGCAGTACCATCGGCGTGATCAGGCTTAACTTCTCTGTTCGGAATGGGAAGAGGTGGAACCCTGATGCTATAGTCACCTAAATAAGTTAGACATGATGCAAAAAGTAAAGATTTTAAACTGAACGTATATACCTGCCATACAAGGCAAAGACCAAAAGTGAACGGGCAATTAGTAATGCTCGGCTATGATGTTACCACCTGTACACCTGCATCCTATCAACGTTGTAGTCTTCAACGACCCTAAGAAATCTAATCTTGTGGCTGGCTTCGTACTTAGATGCTTTCAGC